>JAABUT010000705.1_pt1 | contig 47700 bp, 41 predicted proteins | sample 5559281 | NCBI WGS metagenome assembly JAABUT01 (sample SAMN10711880, study PRJNA513359) | rock metagenome | isolation source: Antarctica rocks | place: Antarctica: Victoria Land, Ricker Hills nord | collected 2016-01-04
TCCCTTGAACTGGTGCGTGGTCAGAGACCACCAACCTCAAGGGAGTCCCGCCTGGTCCGGCGGAACCACACGTGGGTGGGGATTTTCAGTGAGCAGGTCCGGGTACTTTCAGATGAGCGCCATCACGGCTGCGCTCGCCCGACATACATGCCGCGTGGAGGGCGGCTACCCTCGCCCGACCTTGTCCCGGAATGGTTGTGGCCTGCTCGACTACTGGCTCGCCGGCGTCGACCGCGCCAGGCCCGGAAGCACCTCAGTCCGGGCGTGGAACTGCGCACCGGCAAGACTTAGAAGCGCTCCGCCACGGCATTTCGCCCTGGTGCCCACGGCGGCTCTCCGCTGGCCGAGCGTGCAAGCCGCGTGCCATACCGACGGGCACCGACCGGGCAATCACGGTCATCCTTGGGAGGCTTCCGGAGCACGACAAGCGGCGGCGAGGAGCCTGGGGCAGGCTTCCCAAGCTGGACACGCGAGTTCGATTCTCGTCGCCCGCTCCACACCCTGGCCAGGCCGCTCCGGCGTCACCTCGGAGCGCCAGGCCCGCCGCCCTGGGCGTGGCTGAAGCCCCACGGCCTCCCGGCTGATGGAATACCGCTGGCTGCCGCGGGAGGCAGGGGACGGGGGAGGTGATGATGACGCCGGTGCGGCCGCGTCCCGTCCAATCCGTCGAGGGCGCCGGGGTGGGTTCGGGGCGAACCCGCGCCCTGCCGTGGTGGATCGGGGTGCTGGCCATCTACGCCGTCTCGCGCGCCCTCACCGCCGTGGCCTTCCTCGTGGTGGCGAGGCACCAGGCAGCGTCCACGATGGGGGTCGCCGCCCCTGACTACTACACGTTCGTCGCCGCCTGGTACGACGGCGCGTGGTACGAGAGCATCAGCCGAGCGGGATACCCGTCGACCCTGCCGGTCGACGGGTCTGGAGCCGTGGTCGAGAACGCGTGGGCCTTCTTCCCCTTGTACCCAGGGCTTGTGCGGGTGCTGATGCAGCTGACCGGCGGCCCGTGGAACGTCGTCGCGCCCTGGACGTCGACGGTCCTGGGCGCGCTGGCCATGCTCGTCATCCACCGGCTCATCCAGCTCGGGGCCCCTCGTGCGGTGGCCTCCTACCCTCAGCTGGGGTTGGCCTCGGTCGCGCTGCTGTGCTGCCTCCCGACGGCGGCCGTTCTGCAGACCGCATACACCGAGTCACTCGCGCTGCTCCTCATCGCGAGTGCGCTGCTGCTCGTGGTCCGTCATCGGTATGCATGGGCCGCCCTGACCATCCTGGCCCTCGGATTCACCCGGGCGGTCGCTCTCCCGATGGTCGTCGTTCTGGTGGTTCATGGCCTCTGGCGGCTACGGCAGTCCCGCCGGACCGGTGCGGCGATCCCTGGCCGCCAGAAGGGGGCCTTCGTGGTGGCCGTTCTGGTCACCGCGGTCTCGGGCTTCGCCTGGCAGTGGATCTGCGAATGGGTGACCGGAGTTCCCGGCGCCTACCTGCTGACCCAGGAGGCCTGGCGGAAAGGGGTGCCGGTCACCCCGTTCTCGGGCTGGTTCCGCTCGGACGCCCACCAGTTCGACCTCCCCGTCTACGTCGCGGCGGGGGTCGCGGTCACCGCCTTCGTCGTGCTGATGGTGCTGCCCTCGGCCCGGCGTCTCGGCGCCGAGCTGTACACCTGGGCCGTGGCGTACCCGGCCTACCTGGCGGCGGTCGCCCAGCTGGGATCGAGCCTGGCGCGGTTCGCGCTCCTGGCGTTCCCGCTCGCCCCAGTCCTCGTCGGCGTGGTGCCCGCGCCGCCCAAGCGGGCGAGACTGTGGCTCGTCTCGCTGCTGGTGCTCCTGGCCGGGCTTCAAGTCGCCTGGTTGTGGTTCGTCTGGAGGTTCGTGGAAGGAGGCCGGTTCACCCCGTCGCCGTAGGGCTCGGAGGACCGCCCAGCGAGCCCATGACGCCTACTTCACACAGGGGATGCCGCCGCCGCTGATCGCGGTCAGGTCGGTCGGCGCGGGCGTTGCGGTGCCGGCCACCGTCGTCGGCACGCTCGGGGACGAGGTGGCCGGCCGCGAGCTGGCCGGCGTGCGTCCCGCGGTGGTGCTCGACGTCGGCGCCGGCGTCGAGCCCGAGGTGGCGCTCGCCGAGTCGGAACCCTGGGGAGCGAGCAGCTGCCTCACCGTGGCCTGGATCTCGGCGACGTCGACGACGTTGATGTCCTCGCCCTGGGGGTCCCTGCCGAAGGACTTCACTGGCAGCGTGTAGAAGGTGACGTTGCCGCCGGCCATCTTCTGGGCGTCCTGAGCGAAGTCGAGCAGGTTGAGGCCCGAGTCGATGGCGGTGTTCTGCTTGGTCACGTCGATGATCTGCGCGAGCTTGACGGGGTTGGCCAGGGTGCCGGCCTGCTTGAGCTGGAAGGCGAGCGAGGCGATGAAGGCCTGCTGACGACGCTCACGGTCGAGGTCGGTGAAGTCGTACCGCTCGTAGAGGTCGCGGCGCTGGCGCACGAACGCGACGGCCTGGGACGCGTCGATCTGCTGCTCCCCGGCCACGAAGTCGGCACCCGAGTAGGAGTCCTTGGTGGCCTCCTTGACGCACACCGTGATCGGCTGCACGACCTGGGCCAGCTGGTAGAACGCGACCATGGTGACCTCGACGAAGTGGTCGACGGTCACCCCCAGGAAGGCCTCGACGGTCTTGACCTGTGCGCTGCGGCCGGCGTTGCGGGCCTTCTGCTCCCGTTGTGGCTTGCTGAGGCTGGAATCGGCCACCAGGGTGCTCTCGGCGGCGGCGTACCCGAGTCCGTAGGCCTGCTTGATCTTCCCCTTGCACTGCTTGTCCGGGCAGCCGACCAGATCGACGTAGTCGTCCCGGGCGATCGAGACGACGCTCGCCTTGCTGCCGTCCCCCGGGACGTGCAGCAGCATGAGGACGTTGGCGTTGAGCCCGCCGTCAGTGGCCTCCCCGGCATGTAAGGCGTCGTAGATGTCCTGCGGAAGGGGATCGCCGTTCTCGTCGACGCGGCTGTCCAGCCCCATGATGAGAATGTTCGTGTCGCCGTGCGTCGGGCCCGTCGTCGCGGTGCCCCCGCCGCGGCCGCCGCCGAGCGCGTCCGACGTCGTGATGCCTCGGGTGAGGCTGAGGTACTGGTAGCCGGCGTACCCGAGGACGAGAACGAGCACCGTGAGCACGGCGACGAGCACGGTGCGACCGGGGCGAGATCGCATGGCTCATCCTCCCGACCGTCTCTGGACGTTTCCTGACGGTCTGCTGACGAGCGTACCGGGCCGTCTTGCGCTCGTTACTCACCAGTAGCATCATGGGGTTACCGGCTGGTAACCCCAGCCGGTCGCCCGCAGCCGCCGAGCAGCAAGGGGACCACGATGAGCCACTACCGGAGCAACGTCCGCGACCTAGAGTTCAACCTCTTCGAGGTGTTCGGCCGCGGCGACGTCATCGGGCACGGCCCTTACGAGGCGGTCGACGCCGACACCGCCCGGGAGATGATCCGCGAGGTGGCCCGCCTGGCCGAGCACGAGCTGGCCGACAGCCTCGTCGACTCAGACCGCAACCCGCCCGTCTACGACCCGCAGACCCACGAGGTGCGGATGCCGGAGTCGTTCAAGGCGTCCTACGCGGCCTATGTGCAGTCGGGGTTCTGGGCCATCGACGTGCCCGCCGCGCTCGACGGCACGGTCATCCCCCCGTCGCTGAAGTGGGCGATCAACGAGCTCATCCTCGGAGCGAACCCGGCCGTCGGCATGTATGCGTCGAGCTTCGCGTTCGCCAAGCTGCTGTACATCCTCGGCAACGACGACCAGAAGAAGCTCGCCCGGCTCATGGTCGACCACGCGTGGGGCGCCACCATGGTCCTGACCGAGCCCGACGCCGGCTCCGACGTGGGCGCCGGGCGCACCAAGGCCACCCCGAACCCTGACGGCACGTGGAACATCACCGGGGTCAAGCGGTTCATCTCCTCGGCCGAGCACGACCTCTCGGACAACATCGTCCACTTCGTGCTCGCCCGCCCTGAGGGCGCCGGCCCGGGCACCAAAGGCCTATCACTGTTCATCGTCCCCAAGTTCCAGACCGACCTCGAGACCGGCGAGCTGGGCGAGCGCAACGGCGCCGTCGTCACCAACGTCGAGCACAAGATGGGCCTCAGGGTCTCGACGACATGTGAGGTGACGTTCGGCGACGGCGTCCCAGCGGTCGGCACCCTCCTGGGCGACGTCCACAATGGCATCGCCCAGATGTTCCGGGTCATCGAGCACGCGCGGATGATGGTGGGCACCAAGGCGATCGCCACGCTGTCGAGCGGTTACCTCAACGCGCTCGAGTACGCGAAGCAGCGGGTCCAGGGCGCTGACCTCACCCAACAGGCGGACAAGACCGCGCCGCGCGTGACCATCACGCACCATCCCGACGTGCGGCGCTCGCTCATGCTGCAGAAGGCCTACGCCGAGGGCCTGCGCGCTCTCGTGCTCTACACCGCGACCCAGCAGGACGCGGTCGACGCGGCGCAGCTGACCACCGGCCGTGAGGAGCTCGACACCGGCTCGCCGGCCCAGCTGGCCAGCCGGGTCAACGACCTGCTGCTGCCCGTCGTCAAGACCCTCGGGTCGGAGCGGGCGTGGGTGATCCTCGGGACCGAGTCGCTCCAGACCCTCGGCGGGTCAGGCTTCCTCACGGACTACCCGATCGAGCAGTACGTCCGCGACGCGAAGATCGACACCCTCTATGAGGGCACGACCGCCATCCAGGGCCTCGACTTCTTCTTCCGCAAGATCGTCAAGGACCAAGGCGTCGCCATCGGCCACGTCGCCATGCAGGTGCAGGAGTTCGCCAAGGACCTCGGTGCGGTCGGCGGAGCCCTCGACCGCGAGCGCGAGCTCTTGGCGCAGGGGCTCGACGACGTGCAGGCGATCCTCGGCTACGTCGGCGGTGAGGCGTTCACGTCCGACCCGCGGATGGGCGGAGACATTCGCACCATCTACACCGTGGGCCTCAACACCTCGCGGCTGCTGCTCTGCGCCGGCGACCTCGTCGTCGGCTGGCTCCTGCTGCGCCAGGCCGAGGTGGCCCACCAGGCGCTGACCACACGGGGGGACACCCTCTCGGCCGCGGACCGCGACTTCTACACCGGCAAGGTGGCCGCGGCCCGGTTCTTCGCTCGCACCGTCCTGCCCAAGCTCTCAGCCGAGCGGGCCATCGCCGAGGCGACCGACGCGTCGATCATGGACGTGCCCGAGTCGGCCTTCTGAGCCTCGGCGTCACCGAGGACGTCCTGCCCGGCAACGGCGCCGGGCAGGACCCGCCCCGGCATTCGCCGTCAGATCTCGCGGCGCTCGTCTCGCCCGTCTCGCACCTCGCGGACGTCGTGCTGGACGTTGCCCTCCTCGATGTTGCGGCGCTCGACCACCGACGTGTGCGACGTGTTCGCGCGCTGCCGGTTCTGGATCGTGCCGAAGATGAGGGCGAGCAGTCCGCCGATCATGAGGATGTAGCCGACCGCGTCGAGATTGGTCTTCAGCAGCCTGTCGTCGAGACGCGTGAAGCTCAGGATCCCGCCGATGACGATGAGAAAGACTCCCAGTCCGATACCCATGCCCTGCCTCCGTACCTCGTTGTCCCAGAGCGATGCCGACCTGCTCACTGTAGTCACGGAGCCATGAGGCTGTCCGACCAAACGCGCGGGAGGGCTCAGGTTCCCCGCAGGTCGAGCTCGAGCCGAGCCGGTCCGCTGTCCGCCATCGTCAGGGGGACGCCCCAGCCCTGCTGGAAGAGGTGGCAGGCCGGGTTTTCACCCTTGACGTCACAGGCCGCCGCCTGCACCGAGACGTGCAACGTGCCCGCCGGTATGCCTGGGGCCAAGGTCAGCGCTCGGGTCAGGCCCTGCCCCGTCCCGCCCCCGGCGAGAAGCAGCTCGGGTGGGCTGGCCGACACCACGAGCTGGGTGGGGTCACCCCAGCGGTCGTCGAGCTTCTGCCCGGCCGGCGGGTCGAAGGCGACCACCAGCTCGACCTCCCCGGCGGCGAGGACGGTCGGCTGCCGTGGGGTTCGCCGCGCCGGCCCGTCGACCCGCTGGGCACCGGCGGGGATCGCAACCCGGACCAGCCGGTGGGCACCGGACTCGACGACGACCAGCCGGAACCCGTCCGAGGCGCTCGGGCCGGCGGCTTCGACGAGAGCGTCACTGGGCTCGGCCAGGCCCGAGGCGAGGGTCGACACCTCGTCGCGCACCGGGTCGTAGCGCCGGATCGCTCCGTTGTAGGTGTCACAGATGGCGACCGACCCGTCGGGCAGCTCCACCACGCCGAGCGGGTGCTGGAGGAGGGCCTGCGCGGCAGGACCATCGCGGTGCCCGAAGTCGAACAGCCCCGTGCCGACCTGCGTCACCAGCCCCTCGGCCGCAAGGGTGCGCAGGGCCGATGTCTCCGCGTCCGCCACCCAGACGCGCTCGCCGTCCGCCGACGTCGCGAGGCCGGACGGCTGGGCCAACCACGCCTCGGCCCCGGCACCATCGCGGAGGCCCTCTTGCGTCGTCCCCGCGAGGACCGTCAGGACGTTCGCCGCCGGGTCGGGGTCGAGGGCCAGCGACCAGAGCTGGTGGACGCCGGCCATGGCCACGACGACCCGCCCCTGCCACCACGTCAGATCCCACGGGGTCGACAGATCCTGGCTGAGGGCCGGCCCACCGGCCTCCCGGCGGCGCAGCGGCATACCGGTGCCGGCGACGACTCGGACGGTGTTGTCGGAGAACGAGATCGCGGCGACCTGGTGGTTCACCGAGTCGGCGACAAGCAGGTCGTACCCCACCCGCTCCGCCTCGTCGACCGGCAGCAGCAAGAGCCCCTGGGGCTCGTCGAAGACCCCGGCGCCACCCCACCGACCGCGTTCGGTGACGAGGTCCGGCTCCAGGTGCACGACCTCGTGGTGGGCCGTGTCGGAGACGACGAACGAGCCGTCGGCCAGCGCCGCCACCTTGCCGGGGAAGCGCAGAGCCGAGTCGGGCGGCGGAGGCGGGACGTAGGCCGAATCCCCCTGACTCAAGGTGCCTTTCGCGCGGTGCTCCGCGACGAGGTCGCGCACGAGCGTCGCGAGCCCGGGTCCGTGGCCCTCGCCCGACATGGAGGCGACGACGTAGCCCTCGGGGTCGATGACGACGAGCGTCGGCCACGCGCGGGCGGTGTAGGCCTGCCAGGTGACGAGGTCCGGGTCGTCGAGGACGGGGTGGCGAACGGCATACCTCTCCACGGCCGCCTCGACCGCCGCGGGCTCCCCCTCGTGCTCGAACTTCGGCGAGTGCACGCCGACCACCACGAGGTCGTCGGGGAACTGTGCCTCGAGCGGTCGCAGCTCGTCGATGACGTGCAGGCAGTTGACGCAGCAGAACGCCCAGAAGTCGAGCAGGACGACCCGGCCGCGAAGCTCGGCCAGGGTCAGGTCGTGCCCGCCGGTGTTGAGCCAGCGTCGACCGACCAGCTCGGGAGCGCGGACGCGGACCGAGCGGAAGTCACTGCGCATCAGTGCGCCCGGTCGGGCAGCCGCCGGTCGGCGAGCACGGGGAACGTGGCTCGCCACTGGTCGACCTCGCTGAGGTCGACCTCCACGCTGAGCACCTCCTCGTCCAGCCCGGCGACGGCGAGAGCGTCACCGGTGGGCATGACGACCTGGGAGTGCCCGCCCATCTCGTGCCCTGAGTGTGTCCCTGCCGTGTTGACGGCGATGACGACACACTGGTTCTCGATCGCCCGGGCGTGGGCGAGAAGGGTCCAGTGCGCGGCCCGGCGCCGCGGCCAGGCGGCGGGGATGACGAAGACCTTGGCGCCGGCGTCGAGCTGGGCCCGGTAGAGCTCCGGGAACCGCAGGTCGTAGCAGGTCGACAGCCCCGCGGTGACGGTGCCGCCTTCCCCGTCCGGAAGCTCCGTGGTGACGACGAGCTCACCGGCCTCCATGAGCCGCGGCTCTCCCACGCCGAAGCCGAACCGGTGGATTTTGCGGTAGGAGGCGACCAGGGCGCCGTCGGAGCCGAAGACGAGCGAGGTGTTCCAGAGGTCCTTGCCCTCGGGTCCGACCGAGCCGTCGGAGCTGGTCTCGACGATCGACCCTGCGTGCAGCATGACACCCGCGTCGCGGGCCGCGCCGGCCATCGCCGCCGCGACGGCCCCCTGAGGCGTGTCGGCCCGAGACTCCCATGTCTCGTAGGCGAACCCGCCTGCAGACCACAGCTCGGGGAGCACGACGAGGTCGTGGCCACGCTGCTCGCGGACGAGAGCCGCGACCCGGTCGACCCGCTCCGCGACCGTCTCGTCGTCTCCGTAGGCCAGCTGGACGAGCGCCACCTTCATGCCGCCCAGCCTAGGTGTCCTGGCGCTGGCCCGGCCGTTGTCGGGCGATCGTCTGCAGCCGCTCGTTGTAGGCCGTCAGCTCGGCCTCGCCGTCGCGGTCGGCCTGCCGGTCCTTGCGCCGGCTCTCGATCGCGTCGGTGCGCACCCAGTCGCGGACGACGAACATCGCCAGGATGACCACGGGGAACTCGCCGAGCGCCCAGGCGATGCTGCCGCCGGCCTGCTGGTCGGCGACCGGGTCGGGGATCCAGGAGACGCCGATCTGGTCGAAGAAGCCAGGAGCCAACAACGTCGTGCCCGTCATGAGGTTGACCCCGAAGAAGGCGTGGAACGAGACGGTGATGAGCAGGATGAGCAGGCGGAGTGACGGCGCCCACTTGGGTGGTCCCGGGTCGCGGCCCACGAGGACCCACGCGAAGAGGTAACCGGTCATGAGGAAGTGCGTCACCATGAGGACGTGCCCGGTGTGCGTGGTGAGGGCCAGCTCGAACAGCGGCGAGTAGTAGAAGACGGCAAGGCTCGCGAAGAACAGCACCGCGGCGACGACCGGGTTGCCGAGGGCCTGCAACACCCGTGAGTGGACCAGGCCCAGCAGGATCTCGCGGAGACCGATGCTCCCGTCGGTGCGGGCGGGCAGGGCGCGCAGCGCCAGGCTGATCGGTGCCGCCAGCACGAGGAGCGTCGGCGCATACATGGCGATGGTCATGTGCTCGACCATGTGCCACGAGAAGGAGACCCGTCCGAGGACGCCGGGGGCACCGTTGGTCGCCCACAGGAGCACGACCCAGCCGGCCACCCAGCCGACGGTGCGCCACGGGCTCCAGCGGTCGCCGCGACGGCGGAGCCGGACGACCCACGCGAGGTAGACGCCGACCGCGAGGATGGCGACGACTCCCCAGAGCCAGTCGAACCGCCACAGGGTGATCCAGGTGGTGGGACCCGGAGCGCTCGGCTCGGCGTAGCCCGTGAGCTGCTCGGCCGGGGTCGGCAGTGGCGCGGTGCCGCTCGGGGGGGCGGTCCGCGCGAGCGCGGTGGCGAAGCCGACGGCGACGCCCATGACGAGCAGCTCGACACCGGCGAAGCGGGCGAACAGGCGTGCGCTACGGGCCTGTTCGGTCTTGAGGCGACTGACGACGACGCGTCGCTGCTGCCATCCCATGAACCCCAGCGCGACGAGGCAGGCCGTCTTGACCAGCACGAGCGACCCGTATGCCGTGGTGAGACGCGAGAGCTGGCCGACGCCGCCCAGCCGGACCAGAGCACTGACGACACCGGAGACCCCGACGCCGACGTAGCACCAGAGGGCCAGGGTCGAGTAGCGGGTCAGGACGACAGGGAGCCGGTCGCCCAGGGCGGGCCGAAGCACGACGAGCGCCAACAACCCCCCGACCCACAGTGAGACGGCCATCAGATGCACGGCCAGGGCGTTGACCGACGTCTCGTGGTCGGCGGTGCCTGCCGCGTGGCCGGCCACCGCGAGGGGCAGCACGGCCCCGATAGCAAGGATCGTCGCCGTCGCCAGGCCGCGCCGGCTCAACGAGAGCGCGGCGACGGTCGTCGCCGCGGCCGCGATGACCGCGCTGATGATGGCGACTCGCAAGGTTTCCAAGGACCAGACGAACGTCGTCAGCTGCGGCCACAGCTGGGGGTCGTCGAGGGGGGTGCCGGCCGCGTCGGCGAACCCGAGCACGACACCCACGACCGTCGCCACCACCCACACGACCCCACTGCCCACGGCATACCGAGCCGCCGTGAGCATGGTCGAGGGGCGGCCTCGACCGGGCAGCAACAAGGCTCCCACGAGCAGCAACCCGATGGTCAGGGCCGCACTCCCGTCCTGCAGCACGCGCACCAGCGGCAGGCCCCACCGGACGGGCGCCCCCACGTCGGACAGGCCCTGGACCGCGGGGACCGCCGCGCCGCCGACGGCGACCGCGACCACGCAGGCCGCCAGGCTGACGCTCAGGGCTACGAGCGCCGGGCCGCGGGCCGGAGCAGATGTCGGGACGGGCGGCGCAGTGCTCCCCGGTGCTCGGGAGGTGTCCACGGCACCAGCGTAGATACAGTGACGGCATGCCTCAGCACCCGGCGCCCCCGACTGACCTCGCTGGGCTGGTGGGTGCGTACGAGCAGACCGCCCGGGCGGTCATCGACCTCGGTCAGACCATGTCCGCTCGCGATTTCGAGCGAGAGACCGAGTGCCCGGGATGGAGCGTCAAGGACCAGTTCAGCCACATCGCGGGTATCGAGGGCTGGCTCGACGGGGCCAGGCCGCCGGAGCTCGACCTGGGCGAGGTACCTCACGTCAAGAACGAGCAGGGTGAGTTCATCGAGCGGTTCGTGCAGGAGCGACGGGGTCGCGAGGGTGCCGACATCGTCGGTGAGCTAGAGGATGTGCTCGAGAGCCGCCTGGCCATGCTCCGCGACCCCGACATCACCGAGGACACCCAGGTGCGCGGTCCCTTCGGCCGCACCACGGCCGCCCAGATGCTCGCCATGCGGGCCAGCGACATCTGGGTGCACGAGCAGGACATCCGCACGGCCACCGGGCGTCCTGGCGACCTCGACACCCCCGCTGCCGCGATCTTCGTCTTCGCGGTGATCCGCGCCCTGCCGCGCATCGTCGCCCACGACGCCAAGGTGCCGGTCGGCCACGCCGTCATCCTCGACGTGACCGGTCCGGTCGCCGCCCGGGCCGGCGCCCGCGTCGTGCTCGACGCCGACCGCAAGATGTGGGGCGAGGAGCTGTTCACCGGGGGGTCGCACGGCGAGGACACCGCCAGCGCGCCGACCGAGACGACCTCGATCGTCCTGTCGACCGACGCCCTCACCCGCCGGGCGGCCGGGCGGCGCACGGTCGACGACCTGGTCTTCACCGTGACCGGCGACCGCGGGGTCGCCCTCGACGTGCTCGAACAGCTCGTCGTCACGCACTGACCACCCGTCAGTGCCGCTCACATCCCCTCAGCCGGCGTCGGGTTGGCGCCGACGGTCTTCCCGTGTAATAGTTGGGTGGTTCACGCAACTATCGCCCTGGGCATCGCCTGGGTCTGACCCAGGGAAGAGCCAGGTATGCCGGACACACCACCGGTCCCGGTGCAGCCGGACACGGCGCAGGCAATCTCCAACACCTTCGTCCGGGTCATGAAGATCATGAGTGCGATGAAGCACCGGGCTCCGCGTGAGCACCCGGCCCTGGACCCGTCCCACTACCCGTTGCTGTTCTGTGTCTCAGCCGAGCCGCGGCGGGTGTCGGCGGTGGCCGACAGTATCCATTCGGACGTCTCAACGGTGAGTCGTCAGGTCACCCACCTGGTCCAGCACGGCCTGCTCGAGAAGATCGGCGACCCCGACGACGGTCGGGCCCAGCTGCTCTCGCTCAGCCCGTCCGGTCGAGTGGTGATCGACACCCTGGTCCGACGACGGGGTCTCTGGTTCGAGCAGCTGCTGTCCTCCTGGTCCGACGAGGACGCTCGGGCCTTCGAACACCTGCTGACCAGGTTCGGCAACGACGTCGAGAGCTTCAAAGCACAGCTCGACGCCCCGACCGCACCATCGGACCGGCCCACGACCCCGGCCGCGCCAACCGCATCTCGTCCGGATGAAGACGAGCACTTCCTTCACAACCTCCGCCCGACCAACCAGGAGCTCGCCCGTGAGCGCTGACCTCGCCCCCGACACCACTGCGGCCGCACCATCCGCGCCCGCCGCCACCGCCCCCGGCGGCGGACCCGTCCTGACCCACCGTCAGATCCTGACGATCCTGGGCGGGCTGATGATGGGCATGTTCCTTGCCGCCCTCGACCAGACCATCGTCGCGTCGTCCATCCGCACCATCGCCGACGACCTCAACGGGCTGTCGGCCCAGGCCTGGGTGACGACGGCCTACCTCATCACCTCGACGATCGTCACGCCGCTCTACGGCAAGCTGTCCGACATCTACGGCCGCAAACAGTTCTTCATCCTGGCCATCACGATCTTCACCATCGGCTCGGCGATGTGCTCGTTCGCCACCTCGATCGGCACCCTGGCCGCATACCGCGCCGTGCAGGGCCTCGGTGCCGGCGGTCTCTTCGCCCTCGCCCTGGCCATCATCGGCGACATCGTGCCGCCCCGGGAGCGGGCCAAGTACCAGGGTTACTTCCTGGCCGTCTTCGGCACCTCGAGCGTGCTCGGACCGGTCATCGGCGGTTTCTTCGCCGGTCAGAGCACCATCCTCGGCATCACCGGCTGGCGCTGGGTCTTCCTCGTCAACGTGCCGATCGCCATCGCAGCGCTGTTCGTCGTGTCGGCGACGCTGCACCTGCAGCACACCCGTCGAGACCACCGCATCGACTGGTGGGGTGCGGTCGCCCTGACCGTCGGTCTCGTGCCGCTCCTCATCGTCGCCGAGCAGGGCCGTGATTGGGGCTGGGGCTCTGGTGGGTCGTTGCTGTGCTTCGGCGTCGGCATCCTCGGGCTGGCGGCGTTCTTCGTCATCGAGCGGGCCATGGGCGAAGAGGCTCTGATGCCGCTGCGGATCTTCCAGATCCGCACGGTCGGGGTGGCCTCGATCGCCTCCGTGTTCATCGGCATGGGCATGTTCGGTGGGCTCGCTGCCCTCCCGCTCTACCTGCAGATCGTCAAGGGCGCCACCCCGACCCAGGCCGGCCTGCTGCTGCTCCCCCTGACGCTCGGCATCATGTTCGGCTCCATCCTGTCGGGCCAGCTGATCTCGCGCACGGGCCGCTACCGCCAGTACCCCATCATGGGCACCTTCCTCCTCGCGTCGGCAATGTGGGCGTTCCACTACGTCGGCGCCGACACCGACACGTGGAAGACCATGATCATCATGGTGTTCTTCGGGGTCGGCCTGGGGTTCAACTTCCAGCCCCTCACGCTGGCCGTGCAGAACGCCGTGAGCCCGCGTGACATCGGTGTCGCCACCTCGTCGGCGACCTTCACCCGCCAGATCGGTGGCACCCTCGGTACGGCCGTCTTCCTCTCCGTCCTGTTCTCCAAGGCGGCCGAGAACATCCCGACGTCCTACGCCGCGGCTCGACAGTCACCGGACTTCCTGGCGGCCCTGCAGAACCCCCAGGGGGATGCCGCGGCGAACGCTCAGTTCATCTCGAGCATCAAGAGCGCCTCCACCGACGGCGGCGCGTCCTTCAGCAGCGCCCTGAGCGACTCCTCGTTCGTCCAGAAGATCGACCCGCGGCTGGCGCACCCCTACCTCGAGGGCTTCTCCAGCTCGATGCAGTCGGTGTTCTTCGTCGCCACGTTCATCCTCATCGCGGCGTTCGCCGTGTCGTGGTTCCTCCCCCACGTGGAGCTGCGGAGCGGCTCGGCCTACAGCGAGCGGGGCGCACAGGACGCGTCAGGCGCCTCTGGTGCTGCGCCGACGGCGCCGCCCACCGCGGCCGTCGACGAGCCGGTCGGCGCCGGTGTCGGCCGGGCAGGCGGGGCCGACGGGTCACCCGAGAGCCACAAGCGGGGCCGGCACCGGATGACCCGCGAGGAGAAGCGGCAGGGCTGAGGCCGCTCGTCGTGCGACGGGCTGTCGGCACCAGCGGCCCTCTCCCGCCCGACCAGGTGTGGGAACGGTATGCCGTCCTCGCCGCCTGGCCGTCCTGGTCACCGCAGATCAGCCGGGTCGACGCCACGTCGTCCCGGCTGACCCCGGGGATGACCGGGGTCGTGCACGGGCCGCTCGGTGTCCGAGTGCCGTTCGAGGTGCTGTCGGTCGACGAGACCGGGCGCCGTTGGTCCTGGCGGGTGCGTGCGGCTCTGGTCACCCTCGACCTGGTCCACGAGGTGCGCGAAGGACCGGACGGCGGCAGCGACGCGACGCTGGAGGTGACCGGCCCCGCGCCGGTCGTCCTGGCGTACGCGCCACTCGCCCAGCTGGCGCTGGGCCGGCTCGTCCAGCCCTAGCCGGCCGCCTCAAGGCGGCTAGCCCCAGACGAGCCCGCGTGCCGGGTCGGCCAGGATCGCCGCGACGTCGCTGAGGAACCGGCTCCCGAGCTCGCCGTCGATGAGCCGGTGGTCGAACGACACCGCCAGCTGGGTGACGTGCCGGATGGCGATCTCGTCCTCACCGGCGGCGTTGGGCACGACCCAGGGCTGCTTGCGGACCGTGCCGAAGCAGACGATCGCGCTCTCGCCCGGGTTGATGATCGGCGTGCCGCTGTCGACGCCGAAGACGCCGACGTTGGTGATGGTCATCGTGCCGCCGCTCATGTCGGCCGGCGGCGTGCGTCCCTCGCGCGCCGTCGCGGTGAGGCTGCCGATCTGCTCGGCCAGCTGCCGCATCGTCATCCGGTCGGCGTTCTTGATGTTCGGGACGAGGAGGCCGCGCGGCGTGGCGGCCGCGATTCCGAGGTTGACGTAGCGCTTGACGACGATCTCCTGGGCCGCCTCGTCCCACGTCGCGTTCATCCCGGGGTTGCGGGCGATGGCCACACAGAGCGCCCTGGCCAGCACGAGGAGCGGCGTCACCTTGACGTCACGGAACTCACGGTCCTGCTTGAGGGTCTCGACGAGCTCCACGGTCCTGGTGACGTCGACGGTGACCCACTCGGTGACGTGCGGGGCGGTGAACGCCGACTGCACCATGGCCTGGGCGGTCACCTTCCGCACACCCTTGACGGGGTACCGGGACTCGGGCCCGTGCTCGGCCTGGTAGCCGAACCACCCCTTGTCGGTGGGGCTTCCGGAGTCCTCCGCCAAGTAGTCACGGCGAGGTTCATCCTGGACCGATTGAGCGCCGGCGTGACCCTCGACGTCGGCCCGAGTGATGACGCCACCCTCCCCGGACGCCTGCACCGCATCGAGGTCGACGCCGAGGTCCTTGGCCAGCTTGCGCACGGGCGGCTTGGCCAGCACGCGACCCGTTCCGGGGGCACGGGCGGGAGCGGTCGGCGCGGAGGCGCGGGGTGCCCGCTCGGTGCGGTCGCCGACGGCCACACCGGACGACGGGACGAACTCGTCCGGGTTGTGCAACGGATAGCGCTCCACCGTCGCGGTATCGGCCTTGCGGGGCCGGCGCTTCGCCTCGGTCTGCTTGACGCCGTAGCCGACGAGCACCGCGGTGCGACCGGTCGACGTCGTGCCGCCGATCTTGCCCTCCTCGATCTGCTCGTCGTTCGTTGCTCGCGTGACCGACGGGTCGACCTTGGGGGCCGGCGAGCCCTCCATACCGGGCTCGACGGCGCCGCTCTCCGGAGCGTCGGCGACCGTCGTCGCGGCGCCCGGAGCCGTGTCGACGGAGATGATCGCGGTGCCCACCTCGACGGTCTCACCCTCCTCGACCAGCAGCTCGGTGACGGTGCCCCCGAACGGGACCGGCAGCTCGACCAGGGACTTCGCCGTCTCGATCTCGACGACGATGTCGTTGATCTTCACGATGTCGCCGACCGCGACGCGCCACGTGACGACCTCGGCCTCGGTGAGACCCTCGCCGGGGTCCGGTAGACGGAACTGCTTGACACTCATACGGTTTCGGGTCTCTCTGTCTTGGCCGTCGGCAACGCGTCAGTGTGGTCAGTGCGGTTAGTGCGGTTAGTGCGGTTAGTAGGCGAGCGAGCGGTCGACCGCATCGAGGACGCGGTCGAGGTCGGGGAGGAACTCCTCCTCGAGCCGGCTCGGCGGGTAGGGCAGGTTGTAGCCGCCGACTCGGAGCACCGGGGCCTCGAGGTGGTAGAACGACCGCTGCGTCACGGCGGCCGCGATCTCGGCGCCGAGGCCCAGGAAGGTCGACGCCTCATGGACGACGACGAGCCGCCCGGTCTTCTCGACCGACGCCGTGAGGGTGTCGAGGTCGAGCGGGCTGAGGGAGCGCAGGTCGACGACCTCGAGCTCTCTGCCCTCCTCCGCTGCAGCCTGCGCCGCCTGCATACACGTCTTCACCATGGGCCCATAGGCGACGAGCGTGCAGTCGGAGCCCTGCCGCACGACCGCGGCCTCGAACAGCCCACGCTTTGCCCCGGACACGTCGACCTCCCCCTTGTCCCAGTAGCGCCGCTTGGGCTCGTAGAACAGGACCGGGTCGTCGCTCTCGATCGCCTGCTGGATCCCCCAGTACGCGTCGTCTGGGTTGGAGACGCAGACGACCCGCAGACCGGCGGTATGCGCGAAGTAGGCCTCGTTGGACTCGCTGTGGTGCTCGACCGCGCCGATGCCGCCGCCGACGGGGATGCGGATGACCATGGGCAGCGCGATGGTGCCGAGCGAGCGGGCCCGCATCTTGGCGACCTGGCTGACGATGTGGTCGAACGCGGGGTAGACGAAGCCGTCGAACTGGATCTCGACGACCGGCCGGTAGCCGCGCAGTGCCATCCCGATGGCGGTGCCGACGATGCCGGCCTCGGCGAGCGGCGTGTCCATGACCCGGTCCTCGCCGAAGTCCTTCTGCAGGCCCTCGGTGACCCGGAAGACGCCGCCCAGCTTGCCGATGTCCTCGCCCATGAGAATGACCTTCGGGTCCTTCTCCATGGCCGCCCGCAGGCCGCTCGTGACCGCCTTGGCGATGGTCAGCGTGGTCACGAGTGGCTCCCTTCGAAACTGCCCTGGTAGGCCAGGAACTGCTCCCGCTCGGCCGCCACCAGAGGGTGGTCGTCGACGTAGATGTGGTCGAACATCGACTCTGGGGTGGGGTCGGGCATGGTGAGGCAGCCTTCGCGCACGTGCGCGGCCAGCTCGTCGCCCTCGGCGTCGACCTGGTCGAAGAAGGCGAGGTCGGCCTTGCCCTCGTGGGCGAGGTAGGCCTTGAGGCGCTCGATCGGGTCGCGCAGCTTCCAGACCTCGACCTCGGCGGAGACGCGGTACTTCGTCGGGTCGTCCGACGTCGTGTGGGCGCCCATCCGGTAGGTCCACGCCTCGACGAGGAACGGGCCCTGACCGGACCGGGCCTCTTCGAGGGCGTGCATCGTCACCGCATACACGGCCAGCACGTCGTTGCCGTCGACCCGCACGCCGGGGAAGCCGAAGCCGCGAGCGCGCTGGTAGAGCGGGATGCGGGTCTGGCGGTCGTTGGGCTCGGAGATCGCCCACTGGTTGTTCTGGCAGAAGAAGACGACGGGCGCGTTGTTGACGGCGGCGAAGACGAACGACTCGCTGACGTCGCCCTGGCTCGTGGCGCCGTCGCCGAAGTAGGCGATGACGGCGCTGTCGCGCTCGGGGTCGCCGGTGCCGACGGCCCCGTCGCGTTGGATGCCCATGGCGTACCCGGTGGCGTGGAGCGTCTGCGCGCCGATGACGATCGTGTAGAGGTGGAAGTTCTTCTCGTTGGGGTCCCATCCGCCGTGGTTCACACCGCGGAAGAGGCCCAGGAGGTTGAGCGGGTCGACGCCGCGGCACCAGGCGACGCCGTGCTCGCGGTAGGTCGGGAAGGCGTAGTCCTGGGGCTTGAGGGCGCGACCGGATCCGACCTGGGCCGCCTCCTGGCCGAGCAGGCTGGCCCAGATCCCGAGCTCGCCCTGGCGCTGTAGGGCCGTGGCCTCGGTGTCGACGCGGCGGATGAGGACGAGGTCGCGGTAGAGGCCCCGCAGGTCATCGTCGGTGAGGTCGTCGACGTAGTGCGCGTAGTCGATGCCGTCGGTGGCCGCGGGATTGGCGACGCGCTGGCCCTCCGGGGTGAGCAGCTGGACCATGTCGGGGCCACCGTCGCCGACGGCCGCGACGGTGGGTTGCGCGGCGGGGAGGTCGGCGACGTCTCGTGCGCCGGCGGCTGCGTTCTCGCTCACAGCACTCCTTCTCGCGGCCGTGGGGCCGCCGGTTCCGGGCCGGGGCGTCGCCCGGGATCGCCGGTCGGTGCCGCGGCGTCGTGGGTGTGGGCGCGGCCGGGTATGGCCGCACTCACCGTTGAGCCGTACGGGGCCAAATGTAGCCGTGACCCCTGCGTATCTCACCATACGGACGCTCTGGCTCGCCGCCGCCCGTTCCGCGGCGCCTGGGCACGGTCGTCACGACGGTCTGCGCAGACCTTGGTGACGCTGCGCACACGGTGCAGCGTCTGCGCGCCGTCGCCAAGGTGTGGGCAGAGGTCAGTGACGAGGTGTTACCGGGCTCATGGGGCCAATGAGGAGCGTCAGGCGGCCGGCAGCAAGCGGGCCAGCGCGATCGCTCGTTCGATCCGCCGCCGGAGCGCGACGAGGTCGCTCAGCTCCGACCAGGTCACCCGGATCACGACATACCGCAGTTCCCGGAGGTGATCCTCCCTGAGCTTCTCCGCAACGACGACATCAGCCGGAGCAAGCTCGCCCGGGTGACTGACAGTACGGCCGTACTTGACGAACCCGTCGAACTCGATGACTACCGATGCGTCAGTGAGCAGCAGATCGACGACGGCCGTAAAGGAACCGTCGACCACCACGGCCTGTGGGACGGTCGAAAACCCCATCAACCTCATCGCATCGCGAAGGCGGGTCTCACCGGGCGACTCCGCGCGGCCGTCAGCAGGGGCCAACAGACGGCGAACGGGTGCGATGCGTGGCCCGCCCATCAACGTCGCAGCGTGGTTGAGGTCGTCGATGTCGATGAGCCTGCGGTTGAGGGCCGCGTCGGCTGCGATCAGCGCGGCCATCGGACCGTTCACCATCCCCGCTTGGACCACAGCGACGGCGGGGTCGACCAGTCCGTTGTGTATGCCGCACCCGGCCACGTGCTGGTGGACCGTGAGTCCGCGCCGACTTCTCGATGATCGTCGGCGACGCGCATCAGGTGCACGGTGTTCAGGTCTGTGGCGAAGACAGGGAGCCGATGGATGACCAAGGCGCTGTGGTGGCTGGCGGCTACACGCCCTTCGAACGTCTGCACCGCGGCCCTCGTCAGGAGCAGATGACGCCTGCGGCGTCGTTCGGCGGGCGTATCCACATCGATCGGGGTGCACGCCGATGGGAGGGCGTACCACCCGCGAGCAAGGTGTTGGATCTCGCCACGCTTCGTCAGTGTGCGGAGGTCGCGAGCGGTCAAGCCGGCAATTCGGGCCTTGCCGGCGCTCAGTAGGCCGAACTCGTCAGCCAGACACTCCCATCCATGCGATGAAGCTCGTGCATCACGACCCGGTGCCTCTACCCCGAGTCGACAGCTGTGGACACTGGAGCCTACGAGCGAGAGGTTGTGGACAACGTCAGCGGGGGCCGAAGGCCTCGGCCACCTCGACGAGGCGGTCGTTGGCCTCCACCTCACCGATCGTCACGCGTACGCCGTCGTCGCCGTACTGGCGCACCATCAGCCCGGCCTCCATGCACGCGGCGCTGAAGTCCGTCGAGTCCGCGCCCAGGGGGAACCAGACGAAGTTCGCGTGGCTGGCCGGGAGCTTCCACCCCTGCTCCTCGAGAGCCTCAGCCACCCGGGTCCGCTCCGCGACCAGGGCATCGACCCGCTGCTGCAGCTCGTCGACGGCCCCCAACGACGCCACAGCGGCGGCCTGCGCGATCGAGCTGACTCCGAAGGGCACCGCGGTCTGGCGTAGCGCCGTAGCCACCCGCTCGTGCGCCACGGCATACCCCACCCGTAGACCCGCCAGCCCGTAAGCCTTCGAGAAGGTACGCAGGACAACGACATTCGGCCGCTGCTGCCAGATCTCGAGCGCGTCGGGCGACTCCGGGTCGGTGACGAACTCGAGGTATGCCTCGTCGAGGACCACGAGGACGTGCTCCGGCACCTGGTCGAGGAACCGCTCCAGCTCATCGCGGTGAACGACGGTCCCGGTCGGGTTGTTGGGCGAGCAGACGATGACGACCTTGGTGCGCTCGGTGACCGCCGCCAGCATGGCGTCGAGCCGGTGCCTCGCGTCGGCGTCGAGGCCGACCTGCACCGACGCCGCACCGGCCAGCGCCGTGACGATCGGGTACGCCTCGAACGAGCGCCACGCATACACGACCTCGTCGCCCGCGTCGCACGTCGCCTGGATGATCTGCCCGAGCACCCCGACGCTCCCCGTGCCCAGGGCGAGGTTGGCCGGCGCCACCCGCAGGTGGTCGGCGAGCGTCTGCACCAGGAGGGTCGCGGCCATGTCGGGATAGCGGTTGACCACCCCGGCGGCCTCGACGATGACGTCGCGCACGCTGTCGAGCGGGGGGTACGGGTTCTCGTTGCTCGAGACCTTGTAGGCCGTGACGCCCTCTCGGTGCTGCGCCGGCTTGCCTGGGACGTATGCCGGTAGGGCACCCAAGGCGGCCCGCAGCCGGACCTGCTCATGCGGGGCTTGATCGGACGGCAGCGGTGTCGTCATGGCGACCATTCTAGGACGGCGGTCTGGGGTCGAAACCGCGTCGATCCCCGCAGCACCGTGGAAGGATGCCCGACATGGGTTGGCTTCTCGGAGTCCTCGCCAGGATCGTCGTCAACGGGTTGGCGCTGTGGCTGGCTGCGGTCATCGTGCCCGGCATCCACATCGGCGAGCAGGGCCACACCTCGCACACCGTGTCGACAGTGGTGATCGTGGCGATCATCTTCGGCATCGTCAACGCACTGCTCAAGCCCCTCCTGACGTTCCTGTCGCTGCCCTTCATCGTCCTGACGCTCGGGCTGTTCCTTCTCGTCGTCAATGCCGTTCTCCTGCAGCTGACGTCGTGGATCGCCGGCAGCCTCGACCTCGCCTTCCACGTCGACCACTTCTGGTGGGACGCGATCTTCGGCGGGCTGATCATCGCCGTGGTGGCCTCGATCCTCAACGCGATCCTCCCCGACCGCGAGCGCGGTCGCACCCGCGCGCGCTCTCGTCGCTGAGCGGGTCTCAACCCCGACCCGCCCGGGTCTGGGAGGATGCGCCCGTGAGTGTCGAGCGAGCCGAGCGGGTCACGATCAGTGACATCGCCGCGCGGCTGGCCCTCTCCAAGGCCTCGGTCTCCTACGCCCTCAACGGGCGCCCCGGGGTCAGCTCGGAGACCCGGCGGAAGGTCCTGGAGCTCGCCGACGAGCTGGGCTTCCAGGCGAGCTCCGCCGCAGTCGCCCTGTCGGCCCGCCGGTCGGGGACCATCGGGCTGGTCATCGCCCGCGACCCGTCGGTCATCACCGCCGAGGGCTTCTACATGCGCACGCTGTTCGGCGTCGAGGACTACCTCAACGAGGCCGACGCCTCCCTGCTGCTCCGGCTGACCGGGGAGCGCGGGGAGGACCTCGACGTCTACCGGCGGTGGGCCCGGCAGCGTCGCGTCGACGGGTTCCTGCTCTACGACGAGCAGGAACACGACCCCCGCATCCCCCTGCTGGCTTCGCTCGGTATGCCTGGGGTCATGGTCACCTCGCGGCAGGGCGACGCCGCCATCGGGCGGCTGGTGACACCGGAGATCGAGACGGTCACGGTCTTTCTTGACCACCTGCGCACCCTCGGCCACCGGAGGGTCGCTCACATCAGCGGACCGCTCGCCTACGTGCACGAGCGCGTCCGCGCCGACCTGCTGACCGCAGAAGGCCATCGGCGCGGCATGGAGGTGCGCCATCTCGAGGGCACCTACGCGTACGAGTCCGGCGCGGAGCGCACCCGCGAGCTGCTGTCCGGTCCGGAGCGCCCGACCGCCGTGCTCGCCGGCAACGACATCATGGCGACCGCCGCGCTTCGGACGGCGGGAGATCTGGGGCTCCGGGTGCCCGATGACGTGTCGATCCTGGCGTGGGACGACTCGGTGCTCTGCGTCGTGTCCCGGCCGCGGCTGAGCGCCATGGACCACGGCCTCGTCGAGAAGGCCCGACTGGCCACAGACCTACTGTTCCAGGTCATCGACGGGGGCGCCGAACGGCACCGATGGTCACCGGTCGGCACCCTGTTGGTGCGCGAGTCATCCGGGCCGGCTCCACGCAGCGAGCCCTAGCCGCCGGCTTCCGCCCGCGGCCACGCGACCGGGGTCACGACAGGTCACGAAACAGTCACGAAACGATCACGACTTAACCGGTTAGGTTGTCTTCTTAACCGGTTAGGTCCACGCTCATCCTCGTGAGCAGGCGGATTCGCCAGGATCCGCACACCAGTAATCAGCACGAGCCACACCTGACCAACCGGACAAGGGAGTCTGACGTGAGACTGCGTTCCATCCGATACGTCGCCGCGGCGCTGGCGGTGCCCGCCGTGGCCCTCACCGCCGCCGCGTGCAGCAGCAGCGGGGGCTCGAGCTCCGGGTCCGGCACCGCCGGCAGTGGGGGCGGCGGCTCGACGCTGACCTACTGGGCCAGCAACCAGGGCACCAGCCTCGACAACGACAAGGAGGTGCTCACGCCCCAGCTGCAGAAGTTCCAGCAGCAGACCGGGATCAAGGTCAACCTCGAGGTCATCGGCTGGAACGACCTCCAGACCCGCATCCAGACAGCCATCACCTCCGGGTCGGGGCCCGATGTCCTCAACATCGGAAACACCTGGGCCGCCTCGCTCCAGGCCACCGGCGCCTTCCTCCCCTACGACGACGCGACCATGACGGCGATCGGCGGCAAGGACAAGTTCGTCAAGGCCGCCCTCGACACCGGTGGCGCCCCCGGCAAGGACGTCACCTCGGTGCCGCTCTACGGGCTGGCCTACGGCCTTTACTACAACAAGCAGATGTTCAAGGACGCCGGCCTCAACCCGCCCACGACATGGGAGGAGATGGTCTCCGCCGCGCAGAAGCTCACGAACCCGGCCAAGAACCAGTACGGGTTCTCCCTGGCCGCCGGCAGCTACACCGAGAACGTCCACTTCGCCTTCATCAACGGCAGCCAGAACGGCGGCACCTGGTTCGACAGCGCGGGCAAGCCGACGTTCACGAGCGACCAGAACGTGCAGGGCGTCATGCGCTACCTCGACCTGATGCAGAAGGACAAGGTCGTCAACCCGTCCAACGCCCAGTACGACAACGGGACCAAGTCGGTCAACGACTTCGCGACGAAGAAGGTCGCGATGATCCTCAACCAGAACAACGCCGACAACTCCATCCAGTCCAACGGGATGAAGAGCGACGAGTACGGGGTCGTGCCCTTGCCTGCCCCCACCGGCGGCCAGAAGATCGCCAGCTTCATCGCCGGCATCAACCTCTCGGTCTTCAAGAACACGAAGAACAAGGACGCCGCGCTCCAGTTCGTGAAGTTCATGACGTCGGCGGACACGCAGAAGTCGCTCGGCAAGCCCTTCTCGTCGCTGCCGGTTCTCAAGGGTGAGACCCCCGTCTTCACCGACAACGCCGACGAGGCCAAGACGTTCTCGGACATCTACGCCAACCAGTCCAAGCCGCTGCCGCTCGTGCCGGCCGAGGACCAGTTCGAGAGCACGGTGGGCAAGGCGATGAACACCCTCTTCGCCAAGATCGCCACCGGTGGCAGCGTCTCGGCCAGTGACGTCTCGGCCGCGCTGAAGGATGCTCAGGACCAGGTGGCGGCCGCCACCGGCTGACGCCCCGTCCCCCCAGTGGTCCGGTCGCCCAGCGGCCGGACCACTGGTCAGGTCCCCCACCATCCCGCCTCACCACCACGCAGGAAGGGGTATGCCCGTGTCAGCGCCGACTGTCGAGCAGCCCAGGACGACGATCCCCGCCCCGATCGGCCGCACCCGCAAGCGGCGTGAGTCCAACCGACGCCATCCGTGGCTCCCCTACATCCTGCTCGCGCCCGCCGTGGTCATGGAGCTGCTCATCCACATCGTGCCGATGCTCGTCGGCATCTGGATGAGCTTCGTGCGCCTCACGAAGTTCTTCATCGCCAACTGGTCGGAGGCCCCCTGGGCCGGCCTCGGCAACTACGCCGTGTCCGTCGACTTCAGCGCCAGCATCGGGGCCAGTCTGCTGAAGTCCTTCCTCGTCACCCTGGCCTTCTCGCTGCTGGCCCTCGGCATCTCGTGGGGTCTCGGCATGGCGGCGGCGGTGGCGCTCCAGCAGCCGTTCCGGGGCCGTGGTCTGATGCGCACGATCTTCCTAATCCCGTATGCCCTCCCCGCCTACGCCGGCATCCTCACCTGGAACTTCATGCTCCAGCGCGACACCGGCCTCGTGAACCACGTGCTCGTCGACAACCTGCATATCGCGCAGGACCGGCCGTTCTGGCTCCTCGGCGGCAACGCCTTCGCGTCGATCGTCACCGTGGCCGTCTGGCGGCTCTGGCCCTTCGCGTTCCTCACGCTCATGGCCGGCCTGCAGAGCATCCCGACCGACCTCTACGAGGCGGCGGCCGTCGACGGGGCGGGCAACATCCGCCAGTGGCGGTACATCACGTTGCCGTCGCTGCGCCCCGTCAACCTGGTGCTGGTGCTCGTGCTGTTCCTCTGGACGTTCAACGACTTCAACACGCCCTACGTGCTGTTCGGCAACAGCCAGCCCGCCGGCGGCGACCTCATCTCGTTCCACATCTACAACGCGTCCTTCCTCAACTGGAACTTCGGGGTCGGCGCCGCGATGTCGGTGCTGCTCCTCCTGTTCCTCTTCGTCGTCACCGCGGCATACCTTCTGCTAACTCGCGAACGGAAGGCCCCGGCGGCTCGTCCGGCCCAGCCCACCGCGGAGGTGAAGCATGCGTGACACCGGCGGTTTCCGCATCTTCCGCGGCATCACCCTGCTCATCCTCGGCGTCTTCACCGTCGTCCCGCTCTACGCGATGGTCACGTCCTCGCTCAAGCCGTTGTCGGACGTGCAGGGCAACTTCACGTGGTGGCCGAGCCACCTGACGCTCGACCCGTTCGTCGACATGTGGTCGACGGTGCCGCTGGCCCGCTACTTCGTCAACAGCCTCATCATCTGCAGCGGCGCCACCGTCGCCAGCGTGGTGCTCGCCATCGTCGCGGCGTTCGCGGTGTCCCGCTTCAGCTTCCGCGGCCGGACCGTCTTCACCACCACCGTGCTGTCGACCCAGATGTTCCCGGGGATCCTCTTCCTGCTGCCGCTGTTCCTCATCTTCGTCAACATCAACACCGCCACCGGCATCCAGCTGGTCGGCTCGCAGGTGGGGCTCATCATCACCTACCTGACGTTCTCGCTGCCGTTCTCGGTGTGGATGCTCGTCGGCTACTTCGACAGCATCCCCCGCGAGCTCGACGAGGCCGCGATGGTCGACGGATGCGGCCCGCTCGGCGCGCTGTGGCGGGTCGTCCTCCCGGCCGCCCGCCCCGGAGTCATCGCTGTCGCGATCTACTCGTTCATGACCTCCTGGGGCGAGGTGCTCTTCGCCTCGGTGATGACCACCGACGAGAACCGCACGCTCGCCGTCGGCCTACGCCAGTACTCCACCCAGACCAACATCTACTGGAACCAGATCATGGCGGCCTCCCTCGTCGTGTCCGTCCCCGTGGTCATCGGGTTCCTGCTCGTGCAGCGCCACTTCGTCGCGGGCGTCACCGCGGGCGCGGTCAAGTGAGCGTCCACCCCGTCACCGGGTGGACGGTGCGCGCGCTCGAGGGGCTGGCGCCGCACGGGGTTGCCGGCCACCTGCTTCCTGCGACGGTGCCCGGGTCGGTGCACACCGATCTGCTTGCGGCGGGGCTCATCCCCGACCCCTACCTCGACGAGAACGAGCAGCAGGTCGCGTGGATCGGGCGGACGGGGTGGCGGTATGCCGCGTCGCTGGACCTTGCCCCGCCGGCCGACGGCGAGCATGTCGAGCTCGTGTTCGAGGGGCTCGACACGGTCTGCGAGGTTCGCTTCGGCGACCGGCTGCTGGGGTCGCCGCGCAACATGCACCGGACCCACCGGTTCGACGTGACCGACCTCCTCGCCGGCCCGGCTACTGGAGCGTCCGAGCTGGTCGTCGACTTCGCCCCCCAGCTGACCGCCGCCGAACATGCGGCCGCCGAGCAGGGTCCGCGCGTCCACTCCAACGCACACCCCTTCAACGCGGTGCGGAAGATGGCGTGCAACTTCGGCTGGGACTGGGGCCCCGACCTGGTGACCGCCGGCATCTGGCGGGCGGTCACGGTGCAACGGTGGGTCGGAGCCCGCCTCGGGGCGGTCCGGACACTGGCCACCGTCCGGGACGGCGTGGGCCGGCTCGAGGTCCACCCGGAGGTGGTCCGCGACCCGGACCAGCCGCTGCACCTTCGCGTCACGTGCGCCAACCAGGTGGTCAGGGTCGAGATGACGGACGACCATCCAGTCGTCGGTCTCGACGTCCCGGATGTCGAGCTGTGGTGGCCCCGGGGCCACGGCGCCCAGCCGCTCTACAACGTCGAGGTCGAGCTGCTCCAGGGGAGCGAGGTGCGCGGCACGCATACCTGTCGGGTGGGCTTCCGCAGCGTCGGACTCGACACCACCCCGGACGACCGCGGGACGCCGTTCATGCTGTCGGTCAACGGCAAACCGGTGCTGGTGAAGGGGGTGAACTGGATCCCCGACGACTGCTTCCCCCACCGGGTCGATCGGCAGCGCTACTCGCACCGGATCGCCGACGCGACGGACGCGGAGGTCAACCTGCTCCGCGTCTGGGGTGGCGGCCTCTACGAGAGCGACGCACTGTACGAAATCTGTGACGAGCTGGGCGTGCTCGTCTGGCAGGATGCGCTGTTCGCGTGCGCCGCCTACGCCGAGGAGCCGCCACTGCGGGACGAGGTCGTCGCCGAGGTCACGGAGGCGGTGACGCGGCTCAGCCCCCACCCGAGCCTGGTCGTCTGGAACGGGAACAACGAGAACCTCTGGGGTCACGAGGAGTGGGGGTGGGGTCGTCAGCTCCGCGGGCAGACATGGGGCCGCGGCTACTACCTCGAGCTGCTGCCGAGGCTCATCGGCGCGCTCGACCCCACCCGGCCCTACTCCCCGGGCAGCCCGTGGTCCTTCGACGAGCGCATCTTCCCCAATGATCCCGACCACGGCACCACCCACCTCTGGGACGTGTGGAACCGGCTGGACTACACCGCTTACCGAGACTCGGTGCCGCGGTTCGTCGCCGAGTTCGGCTACCAGGGGCCGCCGGCCTGGACCACCTTGACCGCCGCCGTGCACGACGACCCGCTGACACCGACGTCGCCGGCGATGGCCAACCACCAGAAGGCCGAGGACGGTGCCCTCAAGCTGAGCAGGGGTGCGGCTCCGCACCTCGATGTCCCTCCCGTCGAGACCCGCGAGGACATGGAGGACTGGCACTGGGCGATGTCGGTGCAGCAGGCCCGGGCCGTCGCGTTCGGCGTCGAGCACCTGAGGTCGTGGCACCCGGTCTGCGCCGGCATGATCGTGTGGCAGCTGAACGACTGCTGGCCGGTCACCTCATGGGCGATGGTGGACAGTGCCGGTCAGCGGAAACCGTTGTGGCACGCTGTTCGTCGCGCCTACCGTCCCCGAGTGATGACGATCCAGCCACGGGACGGCCAGGTGGCCCTCGTCCTCGGCAACGACACCGACGAGGCATGGGACGCACAGGTGCACCTCAGCCGCCGGCGGTTCGACGGCCACGAACGCTCGGTGACGCTCACGCACACGCGTGTCCCGGCTCGCACGACGGCCACGGTTCCGTTGGCCGACGCGCTGGTGGCTGGTGCGTCGCCGCACGACGAGCTGCTGGTGGCCGAGGGCGACGGAGTGCGGGCCGTGTGGTTCTTCGCCGAGGACCGCGACCTCGCTCTGGTCGACGACTGGGCGTCGGTCTCGGCGGAACCCACCGACGACGGGTATGCGGTCCACGTCACGGCGTCGACGGTGCAGCGCGACGTGACCCTCCTCGTCGACAAGGTCGACCGCGAGGCCACCGTGGACGAGGGCATGGTGACCGTGCTGCCCGGGGAGACCTTCACCTTCCGGGTCCGCTCGAAAAAACCCGATGCCGGAGAGCTGTTCTGCGACCCCCGGGTCCTTCGCTCGACCAACCAGCTCGTCGACCGCACGTCGTCGCGCGCCATCCCGCCAGGAGCGCTCACCCATGTCTGACACCGAGATCGGCGCCGGCGCCGAGCTGCCCCGCTTCCCCGAGGGGTTCCTCCTGGGCGTCGCGACAGCCAGCTACCAGATCGAAGGAGCCGTGGCCGAGGACGGCCGCACCCCGTCGATCTGGGACACGTTCTCCCACACCCCGGGCAAGGTGCGGCACGGCGACAACGGCGACGTCGCCGCCGACCACTACCACCGGATGCCGCAGGATGTCGCGCTGATGAAGCAGCTCGGGCTGCAGGCGTACCGGTTCTCGCTGGCGTGGCCACGGATCCAGCCGGGCGGACGTGGGCCGGTCAACGTGAAGGGTCTCGACTTCTACTCCCGCCTCGTCGACGAGCTGCTCGAGGCCGGTATCCAGCCGGTGGCCACGCTCTACCACTGGGACCTGCCGCAGGAGCTAGAAAATGCGGGCGGGTGGACCACCCGTGCCACGTCGGAGGCCTTCGGCCGCTACGCCGACGTCGTCGCCGAGGCGCTCGGCGACCGCATCCGTTCCTGGACTACGCTCAACGAGCCGTGGTGCTCCGCCTACCTCGGTTACTGCTCCGGAGTGCACGCTCCTGGACGCGAGAGCCAGGCGGCATCGCTGGCCGCTGTCCACCACCTCAACCTCGGGCACGGGCTCGCGGTGCAGGCGGTGCGGGCGGCTCATGCCGACGCCAGCTGCTCGATCACCCACAACCTGCACGTCATCCGGCCCGCCGACCCGCACTCCCCGGAGGACGTCGACATCGTGCGCCGGCTCGACGCGCTGGGCAACCGGGCGTTCCTCGGCCCGGAGCTCGAAGGGGCATATCCGAGCGACCTCCTGGCCGACACGGCAGCGATCACCGACTGGTCGTTCGTCCGGGACGGTGACCTCGAGCAGATCCACCAGCCCCTCGACCTCCTGGGCATCAACTACTACACGACGAGCACCGCCCGGAAGTGGGACGGAGTCACGGACCGCAACCGTGAGGACGGCCACATGGTGGCAACGCAGCCGCCGTGGCCCGGGCCCGACGATGTCGACTTCGTCCGTGAGCCGGGACCACACACGCAGATGGGATGGCGGGTCGAACCGGCCGGTCTCACCGAGCTGCTCGTGCGGACGGCCAAGGACTACCCGGGCCTTCCGCTCATGGTGACGGAGAACGGCGCCGCCTACCCCGACATCGTTGCGCCCGACGGGCAGGTGCACGACGGCGACCGCGTCGACTACGTGCGCCGCCACCTCGGGGCGGTGCGCGACGCCATCGACGCGGGCGCCGACGTGCGGGGCTACCTCCTGTGGTCGCTCCTCGACAACTTCGAGTGGGCGTGGGGCTACGAGCGGCGGTTCGGCATCGTGCACGTCGACTACGAGACCCAGCAGCGCACCCTCAAGGACTCGGGCCGGTTCTACGCGGAGGTCATCCGGGCCCACGCCCGCGACTGACTCGGCTGAACTAGCTGGGTATTCGAGCACCCGGGTCCCTGGGGCACGACGGTGACGCCGGGAGCACGATATAACGTGCCCGTCGCGTGACAGACGTGCCCCAGGCAAGGGTTCCGACGACGCGAAGCCCGTCGGCGGTCAGAAGAAGTAGATGTTGCCCGGCCCCACGTCGGCCTGGTCTCCCCGGGAGGCGTTGATCTGGGCGCGGAGGGCGACCTCGTCGAAGATGCGACGTTCGCGAATGATGCGTCCCCCCTGGATCAGGAACTGCGAGACGCCGAGAAGATCTACCCCCTGGTTGGTGACCGCCCCGTAGAGCGGCCGCCCCTCGTACGTCCCGGTCATCTTCCACAGCACCGAGATACGTAGGCCGGCATACCGGTTGTCGAAGTTGGTCTGGATGTCTCGCACCTGGAAGTGGGCCGTGGGGAAGGCGAGCAGGAGCCGGAGGGTCTCGTCCTGGTAGCCCTTCGGCCGGGTGTAGATGGCCTCGCCACTGCTGTGCAGGAACACGTCGCGCACGATGAGGTTGCGCAGCTCAGCGAAGTTCCGCTGGTTCCACACCTCCTCGACGAGCTCGAGCACGAGCTCGCACTCCGGTCGGTAGTCGTCGGGCCGAGGCCCGCTGTCCCCCTCGGCGAGGACTACTTCCGGGGCGGGCCGCAGCCACGACCCGGAGTAGCCGCGGAAGTACAGCGCGCGGGCCAGCTCGTCCGGGTCCTGACCGGTCTGCAATGCCCGGGCCAGGCCGTCGCGGGCGATCCACTCCTCGACCATCCGGCCGCGCCGGTATAGACAGTTGGCCACGCTGTGCAGGCTCAGGCGGCGGCGTTGCCCGTCGAGGTAACGGTCCTCCCCTCGATAGACGAGGTGGGAGCTGAGGAACCCGTCGGTGCCCCGGGCCTCCCAGACAACGTCTTCGGCCTGCCCGGGCATGGCACCGGGTTGGGCGGCGCTGTCGGCCATCCGCATGGTGCTGCCCTCGATGACCTCGGCCCGGGTCGTGATGGTGCCGAGGCCGACGTGGACGATGGAGTCGGGTTCGTAGTTGTCGTAGATGTGGGCGATGTCGCGGTCGACCCAGATGCGGTCGGTGACCTCGCGGATGAAGTCGTCCGGGTCGGCGTAGGGCTGGTAGGCGATGGGGTCGAGCGCCACGGGTTTCCTCGTCTGTATAGGTGGTGGGGAGGTGGAACGTGGGTGGCTCTCAGAGGGTGCGGAACTCGGCACCCTCGTGAGCGGAGAACGTGAACCGGTCGAGGTCCTGCGCCTTGCCGACGACCAGGTCGGCGGCGATGCGGCCCACCGTCGGGGTCAGCTTGGCCCCGTGGCCCGAGCAGGCGGAGACGACCACAAGGGGTCCGATGCGGTCGATGAGGAAGTCGTCGCTAGGGGTGGAGGTGTAAAGGCACGTGGTCTCGGCGAACGGGGTCGGCTCGAGTCCTGGGAGCCACCGTTCGACGTACTCCACCATGCGGGCACGGCTGCCCCCGTCCACGACTCCCTCGCGAGTGCGGGCGGTCGTGGCCGCCCCGGTGTGCTCGGCGATCTTGCGGGCGTTGCCCGGCCCTCCGTCGCGCCCGCCGGGCAGGTGGTAGATGTCCAACGCGTCCCGGTGCAGGGTCACGGGCCATGTCACCGACTCGTCGCGCCGCGGGAAGTGGAAGACCCGATGCTCGGTGACGCGGATCGGTGGCAGTGGGGCCTTCGCACCGACCAGCTCCTCCACCCACGCGCCTGCGGCGACCACGGCGGTCCGCGCCCGGATGGCCCCGCCGGCGGTGGTCACGGTCACCTCGTCGTCGTCGACGCTCACCCCGGTGACCTCGACACCGGACATCTGGCGGCCGCCGAGCGAGCGGGCGCTGTCCAGGAACGCGTGGACACCGGCGGTGACGTCGACCGTCCCCGCCTGCGGGTGGAACAGCGCCGGACGGTCGAACACCATGCCCGGGAACCGTTCACCGGCCTCGGCCGCGCTGAGCAGCTCGTGCGAAACCCCGGCGCGGGCCAGCGACGCAGCGATGATCTCCGGCTGCCGCCAGGAGCCGTGGTCGAGGCCGCCGGTCATCCGCAGCAGCTCTGCCCCGGACTCGGTCTCCAGCTCACGCCACCACTCGAAGGCCTCACCCGTCAGGCGGACGTAGTCGTCCTCGGGATAGGCCCGACGCGTGATGCGGGCGGACCCGTGCGAGCTGCCGCGGTCGGTGGCCGGCTCGAACTGCTCCAGGACCAGCGCGTCGATACCCCGCCGGGCCAGGTGCCACGCGGTCGCCGAGCCCATCAACCCCGCACCCACGATGACGGTGTCAACCTGCTGGGGCAGCTCGGTGGTGTCGCTCATGACGCCTCCTGTAGCCGGGCGCCCTCGATCTGGGTGAGGACCGCGAGCTCGTCGAAGACCCGGAACTCGTTGTAGACCTTCCCGTCCCGCAGGACGAAGTGCGAGACCCCGAGGATGTCGACGGGCGAGTAGGTGAGTGGCCCGTAGGTGGGCGCACCCGCATACGTCCCGCGCATGTTCCACATCACCGAGACGCGAGTGCCGTGGAACGGGTCGGTGTTGGCGGCGACGTCGCGCACGTCGAACCGCGCGTCCGGGAAGGTGGCGATCAGCTCACCCACGGACTGCTGGTAGCCCGCCACTCGGCAGTAGCTCCGGTAGCGGCTGGTGTGACACACGTGGCTGCGGTGCAGGAAGGTCGGGATGACGTTGAACAGGCGCTGGTTCCAGGCAAGGTCGATGAGCTCCAGCACCATGCGGCACTCGTCGGGCTGGTTGTCGGGGCGCTCCCCCGAGTCACCCTTGGTCAGTGGGTCGGCCGGCGGCGGGCCGAAGATGCCCTCCTCCGAGAGGGTGCCGAGGATGTTGGGGTTGGGGCGCGCCGCCAGCTCGCGGGCGATCGCAGGGACGTCGAGCCCGTTCTGCTCGACGACCGCCCATTCGTCGCGGACCACCCACTCCTCCACGATGAAGGCGTCGCGCACGAGGCAGAGCGCGATGTTGCGGGAGGTCGACAACCGGTTGCTCGGCGGGCCGTACTGCCAGAACCCGCTCTGCACACCAGAGTTGATAATGCGGTGCGAGCTGACCCACGAGTTCTCGGTGCGCTCCTCCCAGATGACGTCCTCAGCCGTGAACGCCCGGCCCGGGAAGGCCGTCTTCTTGACGAAGCAGCCCTCGATGATGGCCTCCCGGCTGCCGCTGTGCCCGTAGGCCCCGTGCAGCGCGATGTCCGGGTGGTAGTGGTCGCGGATGAGGCCCATGCCGTAGCTCTGCCAGATCTTGTCAGTCCACTCGACGATGTACTCCTCGGGATCCGCGTAGGGCGCGTACGCCTCGGCTGACAGCATGGTTCGGGGTTCTCCTTCGTGAGGCTTGTTCAGGGGGAATGGTTTTCGTTCAGTCGGCGAGCCACAAGTGCAGAGCCTGGGCCACCGCACGGGGGGACTCGAGGGGGGACATATGCCCGGCGTCGTCGAGGACGACGAGACGAGCAGTGGGTATGCCGGCCGCCAGCTCCTCCTGCCGCGCGGGGGGGCAGACGTGGTCGAGCGCGCCGGCCACCACCAGCGTGGGTACGTGGATCAAGTTGAGCAGAGGCCGCGCGTCGGGTCGGGACGCCTGGGCCGCGAGCTGGCGCAGGAAGCCGTCCGCACCGACCGTCTCGGCCATCATCGTGTTCCGGGCAACCCGCTCGTCGCCACGATGTCGCTCCGGAAGAGTAAGCCGCGCGAGCTCCGCTGCCACATCGCCGAACTCGCCGGCATCGGTCCGATTCGTCATGGCCGACCACGCCTCGAGCTGGGCCGGTGTGGCCGGCCAGGCGCTGGTGTTGAGCAGGGCCAGGCGGGTGACCCGCTCCGGCGCCTGACGCAGGACCTCGAGGGCGACGATGCCGCCCAACGAGTGCCCGGCCAGAGCGAAGTGCGGCGGCGCCTCGCGGAGGACCGACGCGGCCATCGCCGCGATGGTGTCGTCCCGGTCGATGCGCAGTGGGCACGGATCCGCCACGTCGGCGAGCTCCCCGGACACGGCGTCCCAGAGGGTGTGGTCGCCGAGCATCCCGCTCAGCAGCACCAAGGATGGGCGGACTGCCACCTATCGGCCGACCTCGGTGCGGGTGTCGGCCCGCGCCTTGGCACCCTCGACCGGGCGTGCGCCGGGTCGGGATGAGGCCAGGCGGAGAAAGGTCGACGAGAGCGCGTGCTGGACGTTGTAGACGACCACCTGCGAGCCCGCCGCGAAGTGCTCGCTGGCCGTCGCCTCGTCCCCACAGATGGACAGCACCCGGCCCCCGGTGATCTCCCGGACCCGCGTCAGGGCGGCGGCCACGGGCGCCTGGTCGGCGGCCAGGATCCCCATGTCGGCCGCCAGGTCGGCCGGGCCGAGGAACAGCAGGTCGATCCCATGGACGGCCGCGATGTCAGCGGCCGCGTCCAGCGCGGCGACACTCTCGATCATGGCGATGACCAGGGGCCCGTCCGCGTAGCGGGCCAGATGCTCGGCGCCGGTGCGCAGACCGTAGCCGCCGGCACGGGTGTAGGCGGCAAACCCGCGCTTCCCCCGAGGGGGGTAGTGCACCGCGTCCACCAGCTGCTGCGCTTCGGCGACGCTGTCGACATGCGGGTAGATGACGCCGGCGGCACCGAGGTCGAGGACCCTGAGCACCTCACTCAGCCCGCCCACGCGAACGATCGCCGGGAGACCGACGGATTCGGCGGTGGCGAGGTGATGACCCAGGGCCACCTGGTCCCCCGGGCCGTGCTCGGCGTCCAGGACGACGTAGTCGAGACCCACGAGGCCGGTCAGCTCCACGAGCATCTCCGACGGCATGCGGACCAGGGCGCCGAGCAGGCGGTCTCCCCGGCGCACCCGCCCGGCGAGGTCCATGGGGTTCACGAGTGGCCGCCGTCGGTGGTCGGGTTCAGTCGAGCCGTACGGAGCGTCGCGGTGGCCCCGTGCGCCGCCATGCCCTCGTAGTCGGAGATGGTCGCCACCGCGTCCGCCAGCAGTGGTGTCGCCTCGCGCGAGATCCGTTGGTAGGTCAGGGCCTTGAGGAAACGAGACACCGAGAGGCCGGCGCTGTGCCGCGCGCCGCCGGCTGTCGGCAACACGTGGTTGGTGCCGGCCATGCCCTTGTCGGAGTAGGCCACCGTGCTCCAGGCGCCGAGGAAGATCGACCCGTAGTTGACGAGGTGGTCGTGGTACCAGGCGTCGTCTTCGGTCATGATCTCGAGGTGCTCGGGAGCGAGGTCGTCCATGAGCTCCGCCGCGACCTCCCGGGACTCCGCGACGATGACTGAGCCGTGGTTGGTCCAGGAGACCCGGGCGATGTCCTGAGTCTTCAGCTCCACGAGCTGGCGCTCCACCTCGTCGACGACGGCGCGGCCCAGGGCTTCGGAGGTGGTGACCAGGGCCGCGGGCGAGTCGGGTCCGTGCTCCCCCTGGCCGAGCAGGTCGGCGGCGACGAGGATCGGGTCGGCGCTCTCGTCGGCGATGACGGCGACCTCCGACGGCCCGGCCAGGAGGTCGATCGACACGGCGCCGAACAACTGCCGCTTGGCCTCGGCGACGTAGGCGTTGCCGGCACCGACGAGCATGTCGACCGGCGCCTCGCCGAGCAGCCCGAAGGCCATGGCGGCCAGGGCCTGCACCCCGCCCAGGACGAAGATCCGGTCGGCGCCGGAGATGTGCGCGGCATACAGGACGGCAGGGTCGGGCTGCCCGTCGGGCTGGGGCGGGGTGCAGCTGAGGACGGACGGCACACCGGCGGTCTTGGCCACGTTCACCGTCATGAACGCGCTGGCCAACAAGGGGAAACGGCCGGCGGGGAGGTAGGCACCCACACGGCCGACCGGCACATAGCGCACCCCGGTCACCAACCCGGTGGCGATCTCGGCCTCGAAGTCCACCAGCTTGGCGCGGGACAGGGCGGCGAACTCCTGAGTCCGGGCCTGACCGAGGTCGAGGGCCTCCCGCAGCTCGCCCGGCAGTCGGCTGATGAGCCGCTCAATGTCGTCGGCCGTCAGCTCGGGGTCACGCCCGTCCCACCGGTCGAGGCTGGCGGCATACGCCAGTACGCGGTCCATCCCACCCTTCTGGATCTCGGACAGCATGAGCGACACGGTCTCGATGACCTTCGGGTCGCGTTGCGCGGGAGGGCCGTCCACGGCGGGGGACTTGAGGTGGTGGTACCTGTCCGACAGATGTCCGGTCCGGGCCGGGTCGAGCTGCATCGGGGTGACTCCTAGAGCGGGGCGGGTGGGGGAGCGGTCAGCCCTTGACGGAGCCGCCGGTGAGACCGGCAACGAGGAAGCGCTGGACAACCATGGCGAGCACGAGGATGGGCAAGGCCACCAGCACGGTCGCGGCGCTGGCCTGCTGCAGCAGCGGCAGGTTCTGGCCGATCTGGGTGGCGATGAAGACCGGGATGGTCTTGGCCTCAGTGTCGGTGAGCACGAGGGCGAGCAGGTACTCCTGGAAAGCGAACAGGAACGTGAAGATGCCGGCGGTGACCAGACCCGGCCCCATGACCGGAAGGATGACCCGGGTCAGGGTCTGCAGCCGGTTGCAGCCGTCGACCATCGCGGCCTCGTCCAGCTCGCGCGGGATGTCCATGAAGAAGTTGCGGAGCAGCCAGATCGTGAACGGCTGGTTGAGGGCGACAAGCCCGATCATCAGCGCGATCTTGGTGTCGTAGATCCCCAGAGACTGCGCGAAGTTGTAGAACGGCAGCGCGACCGCGAAGCGTGGCAGGGCCCGGAAGATCAGCGCCAGGACGAGCAGCAGCGCCCCGACCTGGCCGCCGTACCTGGAAAGCGCGTATGCGGCGGGGGCGCCGACAAGGAGGGCCACGATGACGCTGGCGATCGCCACCAGGACGGTGTTGAGCAGGTACTGGGCGAAGTTCGTCTCCACCCAGAGCGCGATGAACGAGTCGAGGCTCGGCTGGTAGAAGAAGACCGGCGGGTTCGAGAACGCCTCGGCGGTCGTCTTGGTGGCCGCCATGGTGGTCCAGATGAAGGGCGTCAACATGACGAACGCGACGGCGGTCAGGACCAGCATGACGACAATTCCACCGCGGCGCTTGCGGGCTCGCGCGGCCGTAGCCGTCACCTGGGCGACGGGGGCCTCGGGGCGAACGATGACGCTCATGCCTGGCGCACCTCTCGGTAGGTCTGCCGGATGAAGGGGATGAGGAGGGCGAAGATGATGATCATCGTCAGGACGCTCACGGCACTCCCGAGGCCGACCTTCTGGTCGCCGGCCGCGAAGGCGATGTTGAAGACGTAGAGCATCACGGACTCGTTGCCGAGGGACACCGCGCTGGGTGACAGCGGCACCAAGGCGTCGAAGATGCGCAGGCCGTCCATGATCGTGATCAGCGAGATGAAGGCGAAGAGTGGCCCCAGCGCGGGGATCACGACGTAGCGCTGTTGCTGCCACCAGCTGGCGCCGTCGATCTGGGCGGCTTCGATGGCCTCGATGTTCACGCCCTGCAGGCCGGCTAGGAGGATCAGGATCGAGAACGGGAGCTCGTGCCAGATCACGTTGGCGAGCACCATGAACCGGTTGGGCCACTGGTCACTGAACCACAGGGGCGGGTTCGACACCCCCAGGTGCTGCAGGGCCCAGTTGATCAGGCCGCCGAAGTTGCTGTCGAACAGCCACGAGAACGCCACGGCGCCGATGACCGTCGGGACGATGTAGGACAGGAGGAGGAAACCGAGGAACAGGGGGCGGGCCCGGCCGACCCGCTGCAGCAGGATCGCCAGACCGAAGCCCAGCACCAGCTTGAACACCAGCCCGATGAGGGTCAAGCCCACCGTGAACAGCACCGCCTGGCGGAACTGCCCGTCTCCGAGCACCTGGGTGTAGTTGCTCAACCCCGTCCAGACGCCTTCCTGACCGTAGGTGATGTTCTGGAAGCTCCAGATCAGCGTCTGCACCAAGGGGACCACCAGCAGTGCGGTCATGATGAACGCGCTGGGTCCGACCAAGAACAAGAACTCTTTGCGTCGCACGCGGACTCCTCGTCGTGCCTTGCTGGGTACGGGATCAGTCAGGGGTCGTTCCGAGTGACTCGGCGGAACGGCCGGTGGGGAGCGGGACATGGCCCGCCCCCCACCGTGCGGTATCAGCCGCCGGCCGCCGCCAGCACCTTCTCGGCCGCGGCCTGCGCCTTGGCCGTGGCGTCGTCGACGGACAGGGCCCCAGTGATGCCCTGGGCGATGAACTCCCGGGTCGCGGCCTGCATGTCGGCCGTCCACTTCTCCATCGGCGGCGTCTGAGCCCCGTCGGCGATGGTCTTGCTCACGACGTCGAACCAGGGCATGGTCGCGCTGGTCGCCAGACCCTTCCGGGACGGGAACGCTGCCGGCACGGCGGACTTCCCAGCGGCCTCACTGACCGAGGCGGCCATGACCTGGAACAGCAGGTCCTTGTCGACGGCCGTGTTCTGCGGGATGGTCCAGCCGTCGACCGACACCGTCGCCCAGGGCTTGCCACCCGCCTCGATCGCCGGCGGCTCCAGGAAGGCGAACTTGTCGGAGAACTTCGAGTTCTTCTGCGCGATCATGTCGACCATCCGCCCCGAGTACATCTCCGCGATGGCGGCCGTGCCGTTGTACAGCTGCTGCTGCACCTTGGGCTGGTCGAAGGTCGTGACCTGGGGGTCCATGTAGGGCGTCAGGTCCTTAAGGGCCTGCAGCGCCTTCTTGCCCTGAGCCGAGTCGAACATCGGCTTCTTGGTCGTGGGGTCGACGTAGGTCGTGCCCTGGGAGAACAGCCCAATCATGAAGCGGGTGGAGACGTCACCAGAGGCGAGCAATGGCAGCGCGACGGGGTACTTGACCTTGCCGGAGGCCTGGATCTTCGCCGCCGCGTCCTTGAGCTCGGCAAACGTCGTCGGCGGCTTGACCCCGACCTCGTCGAAGATGTCCTTGCGGTAGACGAAGGTCGTGATGTTCGCCTGGGTCGGCAGCCCGATGAGCTTACCGTTGTAGCTCATCCCCTTGAGCATGGTCGCGTCCAGATCACCCAGCTTGAACGTGTCCTTGTACTTGGCGAACTTGTCGTCGAGCGGTACGAGCTTGTCGGTGTACTTGGGGATGACGAGCGAATAGCCCTCGACGATGTCGAACGCGCCCTGCGCGCCGGCCAGCGTAGTCGCGGTTTTCTGCACCTGCCCCGCGAAGTCCAGCGGGTCGTGCTTGAACGTCAGCGTGGGGCTCTGACAGCTGGCGATCATGGTGTTGGTGAACGGGTCGATCGCGGAGGAGTTGTAGGCCAGGACGTTGACGGTGGTGGCCGCGCTCGGCTGGGTGATCGCGCAGCCGACATTGGTGGCCTGGCTGGCCGCGGTCTTGGATCCGGCGCCACAGGCGGCCGTCAGCAGCAGAGCTCCGACGGCGGCAGTGGCTCCGATCATTCGTCGGGTGCTTCGGGGGGACAAGTGCGTGCCAGACATGTGACCTCCATGAGGATTCGGGATGTGCATACGTAGTCACACTTCCCCCCCCTTCGTCAAGGGTGCGGCTACGATCGACGCCAAGTGGTTGCGAACCGAGACGTTGCTGAGGACGGGGGGTCATGTCCGGTGTCGCGCCTGGCCAGGTGCCCAGGACCAGCCCCGCCCCCACCTCCGTCACGAGCCATGACGTCGCGCGGCTGGCGGGGGTGTCCCAGGCGACGGTCTCGCGGGCTCTTCGACCGGGGACTCAGGTGCCCGAGGGGACGAGGCGGCGGGTCGAGCGGGCTGCACAGGTGCTTGGCTACGTCCCCAGCCGCCTGGGGCGCAGCCTGGTGACTCGAGCCACCGGTCGCATCGCGATGGTGGCGGACCTGGGGAACCCGTTGTTCTCCACGCTGCTGACGCCGATCCACGACGTCCTCTCCGAGCTCGGTTATCAGACGCTCCTTCTGGCCGAGCACCAGGAGCGGGTGGAGGACTACTCCGGTCTGTTCGACCGGTCTGTGGACGGCGCCATCCTGTCGACCGCCACGGCCGGGTCGATGCTCCCCTTCGAGCTCGACCGCCATAGCGTCCCGTTCGTCTATCTCAGCCGTGTCGTCGATATGGTTGAGAGAGACAGCATCTCCGCGGATGACCGGGGCGGCGCAGAGAAGGTGGGTCGGTTCTTGGCGGAGCTCGGCCACCGCGACATCGGCGCCATTCTCGGCCCGTCCGTCACGTCGACCGGCCGCGATCGCGAGGACGGGTTCGTGCGCCAGCTGGCTCTCGCCGGCATCGCGTTGCGCCGGGAGGCGGTCGTGCACACCGAGTACACGACACCTGCGGGCTACGCCGCCTTACGGCACCTGATGAGTCTCAGCCCGCGTCCGACGGCGCTGTTCTGCGGCAACGACTGGCTCGCGGTCGGCGCCCTGAACGCCGCGCGGGAGATGGGCATCGACGTCCCGGGTCACCTGACCGTTGTGGGGTTCGACGACCTCCCCGTCGCCGGATGGCCGGTCTTCGACCTGACCACAGTGCGCAACCCGGTCAAGGACAACGCGGCGGAGGCGGCGCGCCTGCTGGTGCGACGCATACAGGCCGGCCCGGGCGCGCCCTACGAGCACCGGCTGGCACCGACCGAGCTGGTGCTTCGCGGGACGCACGGACCTCCACCGGCCCCCTGACGGCGGCCCGGGCATACCGGTCTTGCCCGCTCGTGACTACGTATGCAAACATCTGGTATGCCGTCGTCGAGCCGTATCGTCGTCACCGAGTCCGAGATCACCGATCGCACGATCCGGCGCGACGCGCTGATCTCGTGCAACACCGCCTTCATCGACTGCCGCACGCCGGGGTCGGACCTGAAGGAGAACTACGCCCTGATCGGGTCGGGGGTGTCACAGAACCCGGACCAGTACATCAACCTGCAGATCCCGCACGGCTACAACGTCGGCGGCGCGGCGATGCCCAACGGGGTGACCAACTCGCTGCACCTGCACTTCACGGCGGAGGTCTTCGTCATCGTCGCGGGCGAGTACACCTTCCGCTGGGGGGTCGACGGGCAGGCCGGCGAGTTCGTCGGGCGGGCGGGCGACATCGTGTCGGTGCCGACGTGGATCTTCCGGGGGTTCACCAACACCGGCCCCAACGAGAACTTCATGTTCACCGTGCTCGGGCAGGACACCACCGGCGGCATCCTCTGGGGTCCCAGCGTGCTCCAGGAGGCCGAAGCCTTCGGTCTCTACCTCTCAGCCGACAACCAGCTCATCGACACGTCCGATGGGAGCGAGCTCGACCCCGAGGTCGAGCTGGTCACCCCGATGCCGCAGAAGCAGATCGACGACCTCGAGGTGTGGACCCCCGAGCGGATGCGCAAGCGGCTGGTGACGGTCGACGACCGCCTGTGGTCGAGCCGCGCGCTGATGTGCACGGCCCTCGAGGAGGGGCAGGTCGACCTGGCGCTCATCATCGGCTTCGGGATCACCGAGCACCGAAGCCAGGAGCCGTCGATCTTCAACCCACACGGCTTCTCGCTGGCCGTGCTGCGCGCCGAGCCGGGCAAGGCCATGCTGCAGCACCGGGTGACCGACACCCAGGTGGTCATCGTGCGCAAGGGTCGGTGGGAAGTCCGCCTCAACGAGCGCGACCGCGTTTCCGTTGTGCTGCAGGAGAACGACACGTTCTCCGTCCCGGTGGGTGCGTGGCGCGAGTTCGCCAACGTTGGTGACGAGACCGGCGAGATCTACATCGTCACCGGAGGTGACGGTCGGGCCAAGCTGGAGTGGGACGAGCTCATCGTCAAGGGCGCGCAGAACGAGGACGTCGCCTACGACGCCAACGGCTACCTCGCCCCCTGGTCCGTCGTGTCCACCTCGACGAGGGACGACTGATCGCCGCGTTGACAGCCGGCTTCGTCGGCCTGGGCCGCATGGGTGGGCCGATGGTGCGCTGCCTGCTGCGCGCCGGGATGCCGGTCGTGGCCTACGACATCGACCCGGCCAGGATGGCGGAGGCCGAGCAGGCCGGGGCCGAGGTGGCCTCCGGTCCGGCTGACGTCGCGGCCCGCTCCGACATCAGCCTCACCATGGTCATGAACGACCGGGTGCTGCGCGAGGTGGCGTTGTCGCACAACGGAATCCTCGGCGCGGCCGCCCCGGGGCACCTGTACTGCGACCTGAGCACCGTGTCACCGCAAGTGTCAGCGGACATCGCCGCGGCCGCCGAGGGGCAGGACGTGCGCTACCTGCGGGCCAAGGTGGCCGGCAGCATCGGGCTCGCCACTGAGGGCCAGCTCACGGTCTTCACCTCGGGCCGGGCCGAGGACGCCGAGCAAGCCGCGCCGGTGCTCAACGCCTTCGCGCGCGAGGTCCGTCATGTCGGGGAGGGTGAAGCGGCGCACTACCTGAAGCTCGCGCACAGCATCGTCGTCGGGTCGTATGCCGCCCTCATCGGCGAGGCGGTGACCTTCGCCGCCCAGGGTGGCGTCGACTACGGCACAGTGATCGAGATCCTCGAGGCCGGTCCGCTGGGGTCGCGGCAACTTTCGCTCAAAGCCCCCATGCTGCGGGACCGGACGTTCGGCAACCCACCGTCGGACATCGACACGGCGGCCAAGGACCTCGACCTCGCGCTGGCGGCGGCGGTGGGGGTCGGTGTCACGACGCCGTTCGCGGCCACCGCCCGACAGCTGATGACGTCGTGCCAGGCGCACGGCGAGGGCGACCTCGACATCTGGTCGGTGATCCGCGCCCTTGAGACGCTGGCCGCCGTCGAGCGATGACCGAGCACGACGTGACCATGGCCGCCGTGCCCCTCCCGGGCACCGACCTCGCCGTGACCCCGCTGGTGCTGGGCGGCAACATGCTGGGCAGCCGGCTGGACGAGGACAGCTCCTTCGCACTGCTCGACGCCTACGCCGAGTCCGGGGGCACGATGGTCGACACCGCGGCCGTCTACTCCGACTGGCTGCCCTTGGTGGAGCGCGGCTGCAGCGAGCGGACGATCGGCCGCTGGCTGCATTCCCGCTCCGGCACGGCGGTGACGGTGGCTACCAAGGGCGGTCACCCGGACCTGTCACGGCCGCACGAGCCCCGTCTCGACGAGCCGGCGTTGCGGCAGGACGTCGCGCAGAGCTTGGGCCGGCTCGGCCTGCCGGCGTTGGACCTGTGGCTGGCCCACCGCGACGACCCCCGCCTGCCGGTGGCCGAGATCCTCGGGGTGCTCGAGGCGCTGCGCAGCAATGGCCTGGTGAGGTGGTACGGCGTGAGCAACTGGACTACCGAGCGGGTGGCCCAAGCGGTGCGGCTGCGCGACGCCGGCGGGGCACCGGGGTTCGTCGCCACGCAGTCCGCCTTCGCGGCGGCGACCCCGCGCGCCGACCGGATGGCCTCCGACCTGGTTGCGGCGGACGACGCGATGCTGACGCTGCACGCGACGAACGGCCTTGCGTTGCTCGCTTACTCGGCGGCCGCGAAGGGATGGTTCGCGGGAGCCGAGGGCGCTGACGACGCATACGACTCAGCGCCCAACCGGCACGTGCGTGAGGTGGTCCGGTCGGTCGCGGCCGAGATCGGCGCCGAGCCGGCCCAGGTGGCGCTGACCGCGCTGCTGGGCCTGTCCGTGCCGCTGCGTCTCGTCGTCGGCTGCTCGTCCGTCGAGCGACTGCGTCAGAGCCTGGCTGCGGTGGCGCTGGAGCTGACGACGGAGCAGCATTCGCTCATCGAGGCGGTGCTGCTGGCCGCTCCACGCACGCCCGCCTGATCGCCTCGAGGTAGTCCACGGTGAAGTGCATGAGGCGCCCGACTGAGCCGACCGTGAAGTACTCGTCAGGGGCGTGAGCGCGGTCGCCGTGCCCGAGGCCGGCGACACTGAAAGGCATCGCGCGGCCGAGGGCCGTGAACAGCGCACCCGGACAACAGTTGTTGGCGAGCGGCCAGATCGCGGTCGGCACGTCCTGCTGGTCGGCAGCGGCCACGGCGGCCGTGAGCAGAGTGTCGTCCTCGAGCGGCAGAGGAGGCGATCCGGGATAGCCGCGGGCGTTCTCGAGGACCACGTGGGTGAAACCCCTGCGGTCGAGGTGGGCGCGCAGGGCGGCGCAGAACTCGTTGGGGGTGAGCCCGGGCGGGAACCGGAAGTCGAGTCGGGCGCTCGCCTCCCCCGGCATCATCGTGTAGAAGGTCGGCCCCTGGTAGCCGCCGACGATGCCCTGCACGTTGACCGTGACGCCGGTCATGTAGTACTCGACGTGGTCACCGATCGCCTTGCCCGCCAACGGTTGTGCGACGTTAAGGTTGCCGAGCATGTTGGCCTGCCACTGCGGGTTGGCGTGGAAGTCTCTCGCCATGCGCAGGACGTCGTCCGCGAGTGCGGTGCGGGTCTGCGTCTCCAGTGACTCCAGCCCATCGATGGTGGCGTGCTGCTGGTCGTCGAAGAGCGTGCCGAGAGCGCGGACCAGCTGCATCATGGGCGCGTCGAGCCAGGCGGAGTTGCCGGCCCAGACATGCCGCCCGTCGCGCGGACCGCCCCAGTCACCGCCCCGGCAGGTGAGGTGGGTGAAGACGGTGCCCTTGTAGCTGCGACGGACGCTCATGACGCCGGCGCTGTTCTGCTGAAAGGTGGGCAGCCAGACCCCGGCGGCACCGGCGAGGAGGTCACGGTGGGCCTCAATGAACCCCGGCAGGCTGGGGCTGCCGATCTCCTCCTCGCCCTCGATGACCCAGACCAGGTTGACGGGCGGCTGGCGGCCGGTCGAGAGGATCGCCTCCACGGCGCAGATGGCCGCGATGACGGGGCCCTTGTGGTTGTTTGCGCCCCGGCCGACGACGACCGCCCCAAGGTGCGGCAGGAGGCCGAGCTCGGTGGCGTCGACGATGTGCGCGGCGAGGGGGTCGACGGTCCACTCCCGCGAGATGGTCGGCGTGACGTCGTAGAGCCCGTAGACGACGACCGTCGGCGCGTCGGGCTGCGCGGCCGCCGTGGTGCCCAGGACCACGGGGTGGCCGGTGGTCGGGACGAGTGCGGCGTCCACGCATACCCGCCCCAGCAGGGCGCGGAACCACTCGGCGGTCTCGGGGATCCCCTCCCCGGTGTCGCTGAAGGAGCGCATTCGCAAGCTCTCGCGCACGAGCTCCTGTGCCGCCTCACCGCTCGCGGTGATGGCCGTATGCGCGGGCGCGGGGTCGTCGGCCGGCGGACCGGCGGGGGTGGTCGGGTCAATGGGCACCCGCCCATCCTCGCCGGTCGGCGGCTCGCGCCGGGCTCGGGCCTTGGGCTCCGACGTCAGATACCGATCGAGGGGCGGGCGCGGCCGGCCAGCGCAAGCACGAGGTCACCCGCGGTGGCGCGCACCGGCATACCGGAGCCGAAGGTCCAGTCGAGGTCGGTCGCCGCAAGCGCACGACCGGTGAGGTCGACGCCGAAGTGCCCGGCTACTCCCCCGGTCAGGGTGTCGAGGACGAGACGCGTCGCATCGTCGTCGGCGGTGCGCGGCAGGTCGAGCGCGCCGGTGATGTCGAGGCCGTGGATGACGGCGTGGGTGAGGGCGCCGCCCGCGCCCCCGCCCGGTGCTGCCCACGCGGCCATGCTGTCGCTGCACAGGTCGTCGAGGAGCGAGGTGAACGGGAGGTCACCGTCGCGATGGGCGACCTGCTGCGACAGGACTTCGAAGTCGTGGCCGACCGCGGCCAGCTGGGCCATGAAGGCCCGGGTTTCGTAGCGGGCGGCCATCGTCATGTGGGCCACGACGTGCTTCACGGCCCACCCCTCACAGAGGGATGGCGCGTCGGCGACCGAGGGTGGCTGAGCGGCGAGCACGTCGGCAAGAGAACGGAGTTGAGGGCCGACGAGGATCTCAACGTCGGTATCGGTGGTGGTCATTAGTGTGCCTCCGTGGTGGTGAGTGATGCGATGTATCGAGCGGCGCGGTCGAGGGCGGTCCCCCAGCCGGCACGGGCCTGCGGTGTGCGCATGTGTGGGGGCAGGCCCCGCTGGGTGGTGATGACCTCGGTGGTGCCGTCGCCGCGGTCGACGAACCGCAGCTCGGTGAACACCTCCGACTCCAGCTCGCGCCAGGTGAGGTAGGCGGGCGGCTCGACGTCGACGTAGGCCGCGCGCATGGTGAACGTGTCACCGGTGTCGTCGTTGACCATCGTCGTCTCGAACGCCCCGCCGGGGCGCAGGTCGACGACGATGTGGTCGACCGGGGTATGCGTGCCCGTCGGACCCCAGAAGTGGGTGAGGTGAGCCGGGGTCGTCATGCACGTGTACACCAGCGCGGGCGACGCAGGATGGACGTAGCTGACGGAGAAGGTCTCGTCAGTGAGGCGCTCGGTCATGGGGTTTCCCTTGCAGTTCTTGGAGATGGGCGGCCAAACGGCCGTGGCGGGCAACCCACTCGCTGCGCTGGGCGTCGACCCACGCCAGCACCTCGACGAGGCGTTCGACCTCGAGCGAGGCCGGTCGCGACTGAGCGACCATCCGGCGGGAGATGAGCCCGGCTTCCTCCAGCACCTTGAGGTGGCGCGAGACGGCCTGCTGGGTGAGGTCGAACGGAGCAGTCAGCTCCTTGACGGTGGCGTCGCCCTGGGCGAGGCGCGCCACGATGGCGACCCGGGTGGGATCGGCGAGAGCGGCGAAGGTGCGGGCCAGGGTGTCGGGGTCCTGCGTTTTCACAACATCATCGTTACACAACTCAACCGTTGTGTACAGCGCGCGGCGATGGTGGGAGCACGATCATGATCTGCTCGACGCCGATGTCCGTGCTCCCTGGGCGTCACGATGACGGGCACAGCAGTCCGGGCCGCGCGCGCGATAGTCGACACCAGCGTGGTCATCGCGGAGGACGTCGCCGCCATGGCCGGTCTGTTGGCGATCAGCGCCGTGACGCAGGAGCTGCATTTCGGTGTCCTCGTCGCCAAGACCGCGGAGGTTCGCACCGGGCGCCTACGACGTCTCACCGTCCTTCAACGGCACTTCGAGCCGCTGCCCGTGGACGAGGCAGTAGCGGTCAGCTCTGGCCGCCTCGCGGGGGGAGTCGTCGATGTCGGCCGGCAGCCCAGCGTCGGGTCATGGAGCTGCTTGTCGCCGCCACAACTCACGTCCATCGTGCCCGGTTGTACACCAGTAATCCCACGGACTTCGCCGGCCTCGATGAGCTGATCGACCTCGTCCCCCTCTGAGATGCGGGGACGGCACGGGTATGGGTGGGGTTCGGCGAGGTCTTCGAGGTTCGAACATGTGGCGACACCCTCCGAACCGAACGGATGGAGGGGTTCGCCGAAGGCGGACGTATGCTCGCTGAGCGGGGTCTCCAGTGGCTGAAGCCTCCGGCGGCCCGCCCGGAGCGAGAACGTGAGGGGGCTTGGCCATGGTCATTCTTGTCGTTGCCGCGGTGTGGCTCGTTGTCCGTGTCATCGTGGCGTTGCGGATGGCGATCCGCTGCCCCGACCAGATGACCCCTGCCCAGGACCACCAGACAGATTGGTCTGGGCCCCACGATGCCGCGGCTGGCCCGCAGGATGCACGGTGCGGCCCACAGGACTCCGCCCCGGCCGACCTCGACTCGCATACGAGGAGCCTGTCGGCGCCGTCTGCGCACACCGGTGACCCCACCCTTCTCAGCACGGCGGTCTTGTGGCGTGTGACCGACGCCCTCCGCGAGGCGGCCGCGGCTCACCTGATGCCGACCACCAAGGTTGGGCGCGACGACGGCTCACAGGTGCTCGCCGGTAAAGCCGGCACGGAGTGGGTCGCCGCCTTCCGCGAGGCCATCGTCGACAGGATCCCCCGACCTGAGGCAGGTCCCGCCTGCCTCGGTGGCCGAGACGGCGCCGTATACATGCGCGGCTGGGACGACGCGGTCGACTGGATCGGACAGGGTCACGATGCGAAGGGCCCGAGCTGGGGCGACGTGGCCTACATGACCGGCTGGAACGACGCGGTCAGGGATGTCGCCAGGGCGCGCACGTGTTCCAGGGAGATCTACGTCTGAGAGTGCGTTTTCACCTGAACTCTCCGGTCGAACGCCTCAGGTCGACCTCAAGATGAGGTCGCCGGCAGGCGGTAAAGGCAAAAGGCCCTGCATACCGATATCGGCGAGCTAGTGTCGCGTGTCGTAAGTCCTATTCCGGTGGGGTGAGGGCTTGGCGTGGGCGATGATTTCGTCGGCGCCCTTGGTCCAGGTGAACGGGTGGGCGCGTTCGTTCCAGCCGTCGATGTAG
>JAABUT010000706.1_pt1 | contig 47472 bp, 47 predicted proteins | sample 5559281 | NCBI WGS metagenome assembly JAABUT01 (sample SAMN10711880, study PRJNA513359) | rock metagenome | isolation source: Antarctica rocks | place: Antarctica: Victoria Land, Ricker Hills nord | collected 2016-01-04
GTACCCGATGTGTAGATCAGGGTGGCCAACTGCTCGGGGCCGGCCGCGTCGATCCGCCGGGTCACCGCACCGGGATCGGCGGCCAGCAGCTCCGCGCCCTTGGCGGCGAGCTGGTCCATGCTCATCACCACACCGCTTGCGCCGTCAGGATTGTCGCCGGCAGCCGGCTGCCCCTGCTGGCCGGCGAAGACCACGATGGCCGCCAGATCCGGGAGTTCCGAACGCTGCACCTTCGCCACCTGCTCGGAGTTCTCGGCGAACACCACCCTGCACCCCGAGTCGGACAGGATGTACTCGACATCCTCGGCATTGGTGGTCGGGTAGACCGTCGTGGTGGCGCCTGCCGCACACATGATCGCCAGATCGGCCAATATCCAGTCGATCCGGGTACCGGAGGCGATGGCCACCCGCTGCTCCGCGTCGACCCCGAGCGCCATCAACCCGGCCGCCAGGTCGTAGACCCGGTCCGCAGTCTGCTGCCAACTGAGCGTGTCCCAGCCGGCGCCGGCCGGACTGCGGAACGCCGCCCGATCCGGGGTCGCCCGCACCCGGTCGGCGAACATCCGCGCGTAGGACGCCGGCCGATCGGTCACCGATGCGGGGACGGTCTGCTGGACGGACATCGGCGCCTCCTGGTGTCGCGCGTCACTCCGTCGACTCTACTGAGCGGGATTGCACTGTGACGAACCCGGCGGGTTGTGGGATCGTCTGTCCCGACTGCATCCGCACGAAAGTTCTCCGCACGCGATGCTCTCCGCGGGGCTTTCGCCGGCACGGAATTTCGTCCACACGGAATCACTCCCGCACAGAATCAGGAACTCAGATGAGCACCGAAGGTGGAACCAAGGCGATCGTCGCGGCTCTGCTGGCGAACACCGGAATCGCGGTCACCAAATTCATCGCGTTCCTGATCTCAGGGTCGTCGTCGATGCTGGCCGAGTCGGTGCACTCGCTGGCGGACTCCGGGAACCAGGTGCTGCTGCTGATCGGCGGCCGGCGGGCCAAGCGGGCCGCGACACCGTCGCATCCCTTCGGCTACGGCCGGGAGCGGTACGTCTACGCCTTCCTGGTCTCCATCATCCTGTTCAGCGTCGGCGGTGTGTTCTCCATCTACGAAGGAGTTCACAAGCTCCAGCATCCCGAACCCATCGAGAAGGCCTGGCTGCCGATCGCGGTACTGGTGGTAGCGATGGTCCTCGAGTCGTTCTCGCTGCGGACGGCGCTGCGGGAATCCAGGCCGTACCGGCAGGGCATCTCAATTCTGGCCTTCGTCCGTCGCCACAAGTCCCCGGAGTTGCCGGTGATCGTGCTCGAGGACATCGCGGCCCTGGCCGGTCTGGCCTTGGCGTTGATCGGCGTGCTGATCGCGGTAATCACCGGCGACGGTGTGTGGGACGGCGTCGGCACGGTCGCGATCGGCGTGCTGCTGATCGTGGTCGCGATCATCCTGGGGGTGGAGACCAAGTCACTGCTCATCGGTGAGGGCGCCAGTGCCGGCGACGTCGACAAGATCACGGCCGCGGCCACGGACGGTCCGGAGATCGAGCAGATCATTCACATGAAGTCGCTCTACCTCGGTCCGGGCGAGTTGATGGTGGCGATGAAGGTCGCCGTGCCGGCGCGGGCCAGCGCCGGGGAGGTGGCCACCGCGATCGACGCCGTGGAAACCAGGATCAGGGCCGCGGTGCCGGAGGCCAGGGTGATCTACCTGGAGCCGGACATCCCGCGGGACGAGAACGCGGCGGCGGCCATCACCGGGTCCGATCGGGCCGATCAGCACACCCGTTGATCTGCTCGGACACCATTTTCAGGACCGGTGGCCATCGCGACGCACCGCGGCCGGTTGCATGGCCGTAGCGTGGACGCCATGCTGATCGCCTTCTCCGTCGCACCCTCAGGGACCGGCGAATCCGTCGCGGGCGCCGTCGCGGATGCAGTCCGGGTGGTGCGGGAATCCGGACTGCCGAACCGCACCGACGCCATGTTCACCACCATCGAGGGCGACTGGGACGAGTGCATGGAGGTGGTGAAACGCGCGTGCGAGGCAGTCGGCCGGCACTCCGGCCGGACCAGCCTGGTGCTCAAGGCCGACATCCGTCCCGGACACAGCGGCGAGCTCGACGGCAAACCAGCCCGACTCGAGGCGGCCCTTGGCCGACAGGAGTCCGGACCGCCCTCGTGACCGATGCCGGGAACGGAACGCAGCGCGACGCGGAGGGCGACGACCTGGCCGCAGCGGTGGAAGCCGCGATGGCGTCGACCCCGCGCACCGCCTTCCTGCCGGCCGGGCAGCGCCGGCGCGCCGGCCTGGACCGGGCGCTGCCGATCGGTGCCGGGCAGACCAACTCACAACCCAGGACCGTCCGCAACATGCTGGTCGCTCTGGACGTCCGGCCCGGTCACCGAGTGCTCGACGTCGGCGCCGGATCCGGCTGGACCACCGTGCTGCTGGCCCGGCTGGTCGGCGATCGCGGCGAGGTCACCGGAGTGGAGCGGGTTCCGGCGTTGGCCGAATGGGGCGCGGGCAACGTCGCGGCCGCCGGGCTGCCCTGGGCGCGCCTGCTGCCGGCCGATCCGCTGATCCTCGGCCGGCCGGAAGCCGGCCCCTACGACCGGATCCTGGTCTCCGCCGATGCGCCGAAGGTTCCGGTGGAACTTGTCGATCAGCTGGCGGCCGGCGGGGTGATGGTGATACCGGTCGCCGGACATCTGTTGCGGGTGCGCCCGGGGCAGCCGGCGGACGACCTGGGTCGTTACGTCTTCGTCCCGCTGATCACCGGGAAGTGAGATCGGTTGGCGCGCATAAGGATCGGGACATCGGGCTGGACCTACCCGCACTGGCGGGGTGATTTCTACCCGGCGGGCCTGCGCCAGCGCGACGAGCTGAGGTATCTGTCCGGAATGCTGGAAACGGTCGAGATCAACGGCAGTTTCTACTCGCTGCAGCGACCGTCCAGTTACCTGCGGTGGAACGAGCAGACGCCGCCCGACTTCGTGTTCGCGGTGAAGGGCGGCCGGTACATCACCCACATGAAGAAGCTGACCGACGTGCAGACCCCGTTGGCTACCTTCCTGGCTTCGGGACTGCTGTCGCTGGGCCCGAAACTGGGTCCGGTGCTCTGGCAGCTGCCGCAGTTCCTGCCGTTCAAGGCCGAGCGGATGGAGGCGTTCCTGCAGCTGCTGCCCAGGACCCACGGCGAGGCGGCCGAGCTTGCGGGCCAGTGTGACCGGGCCAAGTTCGAGCGATGGGGGCAGGGGCCCGCGACGGCGACGGGCGACCCGGAACGTCCGCTGCGGCATGCCGTCGAGGTACGGCATCCGAGTTACCAGAACGACGAGTTCGCCGATCTGTGCCGGCGGCACGGCGCTGCCGTGGTACTGGCCGACACGGCCGGTCGCTGGCCGTGGATCGACCGTCCGGTCACCGATTTCGGCTACTTCCGGCTGCACGGCAGCCGAGAGCTGTACACCAGCGGCTACACCGACGCGGAACTGGACGACTGGGTGGCAAGGATCCACGGCTGGCAGCAGGTGGACGTCATGCAGGACGTGTGGATCTACTTCGACAACGACGCCCAGTCCCACGCTGCCTGGGATGCTCGCCGGCTGGCCGAGCGCCTCGGCATCAACCGGGGATGACGAGTCCGGCGGTCTGCTGCCGGGCTGCGGTGAATCTGGCGGTGACGTCGGCCCAGTTGACCACGTTCCACCAGGCTTTCACGTAGTCCGCCTTGACGTTCTGGTACTGCAGGTAGAAGGCGTGCTCCCACATGTCCAGCAGCAGGACCGGAACCTGCGCCGCCGGCAGGTTGCCCTGCTGGTCGAACAGCTGCATGATGTTCAGCCGCTGGCCCAGAGTGTCCCAGACCAGCATCGACCAGCCGGAGCCTTGCAAGGCGTTGGCGTTGGCGCTGAACTGTTTCTGGAATCCGTCGAACGACCCGAAGAACTCGTCGATGGCGGCGCCCAGTTCGCCGTCCGGCCGGTCGCCGCCGTCCGGTGACATGTTCGGCCAGAACACCGAGTGGTTGATGTGCCCGCCGAGGTGGAACGCCAGGTTCTTCTCGAGCTGGTTGATGGTGTCGAAGGATTCGGACGCGCGGGCCTCCTGCATCTTGTCCAGGGCGCCGTTCGCACCGGTCACATAGGTGGCATGGTGCTTGTCGTGGTGCAGTTCCATGATCTTGCCCGAGATATGCGGCTCCAGGGCGGCATAGTCGTAGGGCAGATCCGGCAGCGTGTACACGGCCATGAATTCCAGGGCTCCTTCGATGTCTGTATTTCGAGGTCTTTCCGCGTTCCAAGGGGTCGTCGGACTGCATCTCCCCGCCGACCCTACTCCCGGCCGTCGGCATCGGTGGCGCGAGGAATCCCACCCGGACAGCTGTTGACCTCAAGCGCGGCTGAGGGTCTAGTGGACGGGCCGGTGGCCGGTCGGCGTCATCCCCAGGAGGGCAGCCAGGTCTCCATCTGCAGGTGCGCCCTGGTGATCGGATCGCCGTTCAGGATCGGCCACAGCCAGATGAAATTCGCCACCACCAGGCCGACGTACACCGCGAGGACGCCGATCGACAACAGGCGGCGTTCCACGCCGAACCGCTTGCTGCCCAAGATGTCTCCCAGCACCAGCACGATGCCCAGGACCAGAAACGGGGCGAACGGCGTCGCGTAGAAGAAGTACATCTGCCGGTTGAGATTGACGAACCACGGCAGGTAACCGGCGGAGTAGCCGACGAGCACCGCCATGTACCGCCAGTCCATCCGGCCGATGGCCCGCCAGAGCGCCCACCCGGCGACGAACAACGAGATCCACCACAGCATCGGAGTGCCGATCAGGAAGATCCGTTGCACGCAGTTCTGCGCACCGCCGCCGCAGCCGGGCACGTCATCTCGCAGGAAGTAGAGCACCGGCCGGGTTCCCATCGGCCAGGTCCAGGGCTTGGACTCCCACGGGTGCCGGTCCGATGGATTCGCCGGGGTGAGCAGTGTGGAGTGGAATTCCAGCATCTTCCAGGTCCACTGCCAGAGCGTGTTGTGCCACAAGTTGGCCAGGCTGTGCAGCGTGGGGGATTTCCAGGTCTGGGTGTCGGCGACGAAGTTGTGCCTGGCCCAGGCGGACTCGCTGGCGAACCAGGCCCACCAGGAACCGATGTAGGTGCCGATGCCGATCACCAGGTACGACCAGAGCGATGGCAGCAGGTCCCGGCGCAGCACGCCGACCACCGGCTTGCGCACGCCGGCCTCGCGGCGGGCCATGATGTCCCACACCACCGACAGCACGCCGAAGAAGGCGATCCAGTAGATGCCGGACCACTTCACCGAGGTGGCCATTCCCAGCAGCAGTCCGGCACCGAACCGGTACCAGCGAGCGCCCAGCTTGATCCCGAACTTGGTGCCGGCCCCGGGGATGTCGTCCGGCCGATCCCGTGCGGCGGCCAACCGTTGCCGCACCTGCGCCCGGTCTGCGATCAGGCAGGCGAACGCGGCCAGCACGAACAGCTCCTGGAAGACGTCCAGCAGGGCGACCCTGGCGTTCACATGGCTGACGCCGTCGCAGATCAGCAGCACCCCGGCGACGCCGCCGAGCAGCGTCGATCCCGTGAGCCGCCGGCCCACCCTGACAATCAGCAGGATGCAGATGGTCCCCGCGACGGCGGAGGCGAATCGCCAGCCGAAACTGTTGTAACCGAACAGCCATTCGCCGATCGCGATCAAGTCTTTGCCCAGCGGTGGGTGCACGACAACCCCGAAGGCCGGGTTCTCCTCGATGCCGCCGAGCCGGAGCATCTCGGCGGCGTTCAACGCGTAGTACTTCTCGTCGAAGATCGGAGTGCCGGCGTCGGTGTGCGCTCCCAGGCCCCAGAACCGGACCACGGCACCGACCAGGGTGAGCGCGAGGGTGACGATCCAGCCCCGCAGCGCGTCGGTCGGGGGAGCGGGCGGCGTGAAACGCCGCGGGCTGACCGGCCGTTCGACCGGCGGCCGCTCGCCGATCGGCACCACGTCGCTGCGGTCGGGGCGTTCGTCTCCGTCACCAGAGCCGCCGGAGCCCTCACCGGAACCGGCACGGTGTGCGGCCGGGTCGCGCAGTCGGTCCAGGATTCCGACGGAGCCCTGGCCGGCCGGCGTTCCCCACCCTGGCGCGCCGTCGCCGCCGCCCGGCGGGCGGGCAACGCTCGGCTCGTCCCCAGGCCCGGATGGGTGCATGACGACGATCGTAGGGTGGCTCGGTGAGTGACACTGCGCAGTCCGGCCGGCTGGTGCTTGCCGGTACCCCGTTGGGGCGGGTCAGTGACGCCTCAGCCGGGCTGGTCGAGGCGCTGCGGACGGCGGACGTGATCGCCGCCGAGGACACCCGGCGGCTTCGTCGGCTGGCGTCGGACCTGGGGGTGACGATCACTGCCAGGCTGGTCTCCTACTACGAGTCGGTGGAATCCTCCCGGATCCCGCGGCTGCTGGAGCAGATCGCCGGCGGCGCGGTGGTGGTCCTGGTGACCGATGCCGGAATGCCCAGCGTTTCCGACCCAGGCTTCCGGCTGGTGGCGGCCGTCGCGGCAGCCGGGCTCCTGGTCACTGCGGCGCCAGGGCCGAGCGCCGTGCTGACGGCCCTGGCCTTGTCCGGGCTGCCCAGCGATCGGTTCACCTTCGAGGGATTCCCGCCGCGCAGGCCCGCAGAGCGGCGACGGCGACTGGCGGAGCTGGCCGACGAGCGCCGCACCATGGTCTTCTTCGAATCGGTGCATCGGCTCACCGAGTGCCTGACCGCGATGGTGAAGGCGTTCGGCGCCGACCGGCCGGCTGCGCTGTGCCGGGAGCTCACCAAGACCCACGAAGAGGTTCGTCGGGGCACCCTCGGCGAGTTGGCGGCCGGGGCCGCCGACGTTCGCGGCGAGGTCACCGTGGTGGTCGCCGGGGCCACCGGGACAGCGGCCGCGCCGGACGCCGACGTGCTGGCCGCCGAGGTCGCTGAACTGGTCGGTAGGGGCCTGTCCCGCCGGGACGCCGTGGATGCGGTGGCCGGGACCCACGGTCTGCCGCGACGGACCGTGTATGCCGCGGCGACCCGTTGAATCCTGCGGGTGGGCCCGGTGCACGGTCTGGATGGCGACCGGGGTCACCCGACGGCGACTGACCGCAGCATGACCACCACGCCCGAATCAATTCGGATTGGGATCCTTGGACAGATGCTCGTGAACGGCCAACCATCGGCCTAGGAAACTCTGGAGACCGCCTCAGAGCCTCTGAGCAGCTTCGAGGTGTCACTTACCGCCGGCATCGGCCGATCAACTGCCTACGAGGCCCTGGAGATCCTTGCCGCCTGGAATCTCGCCGCGCCCGACGGTTACGGACGCTGGGTCATCGTTCGCGCCACCTGTCTCGCGCGGCTCGCCGAAGCCTGGGGCATCGTCGACACCATCGAGGCCCGGATCGCACACCACCGAGCCGAACGAATCGCCGATCAGCGCGCGCTGCGCATTCCAGACGACCCATACGCGAACATCGCACCCGCCAGCCGGTTGGCGCGAGCGGCAGCAATCGCTCCGGCCCGCCCCCACCGACCCGCTCGACACCGCACTTGAGCTGCTGCAACGTGAACTCGGCGCCTTGCGCACGATCTGAGTCGCCCGCCGTCGAGCTTGAACTGCGGGCGATTCAGACCGCGGCCAGGACGGCCTTCATAGCCCGCAGGTCTTCCTTGATCTCCGAAGGCTGAAGGCCTCCGGGTTCGGGATCGAGTCGCTGCAGTGTTAGATGCTCGACCATGGCTTCTAGCAGCCACACGACGCCCTGCGCGTTCGCGGGAACCGGCATCGTCAAGCTGGTCAGCGACTCGCGACGGCTGCCATACGTGACCAAAGTGATCATCCGCCCGGGCTTCGACGCGACGTACTTGTCCATCAGACGTGGTCCGCCATCAACCAGGTCGTTCGCTTCGTTGAGGGTGAGCGGCATTTGCAGCCACAGATCAAAGTCCTCGACGTGGCCGAAGACGAGCCAGGTCAGCTTGTGGACGAGGCGGGTTTCACCTGCCTCATCCTGCACCACTTCCAGCTCGATGAAGAGCGACGGTCGACTATTGTGGCTCTTGAGGACTACGAGACTCGAAGTATCCGGCTTCACGATTCGCTCCTCTCGGCGTAGACGTCGAAGGCGTCTTAGAACCGCTGTTTGACATCAGCATGCCACCGGTCAGGCTCCCCCTGCAGGGTCACAGAAGCGTGCTGGGGGAACCCGGGCTCGGGGGTGTGCTCGACGATGAAGTCCCGCTCTCGCAACAAGCCGACCGTGGTGAAGCGGAGAGCGTCCCCGGCCATGGGCTCTCTGCCGGGAACTAGTTCGCAGGCAAGTTGGAGGCTCACCTGACCCACAATCAGGCTCAGTCGCCCATAATCGCGGTCGCGCCGTGGCGTCGGTGTGAACGGCGGATTCGACCGAAGGGATCCGAACTGCGCAACGATCTCGACATCGTCGAGGTGTCTGGGGATTGGATCTGGGAAGCCGGGAGCGGGCACCACGTCCTCCTCGGCTGGCGACATCGAGTGCGGCCAAGATCAGCGGCGTACGGCGAGTTCGCGAGCGACCGGTCGTAGTGCCTCAAGTCAAGGTGCCCGCGAAAGTTGATCGGTGCCTCAATTAAGAATGCCCGCGGGACGGGTGGTTCAGGATGCCTTGATCGGGATGCCTTTGCGGACGTCGGGTTGGGCGGTGGGATGGAGGCGAGGTAGAGCTGCTCGGTTTTGTCCTTGGCGAGGTTGAGCAGGACGGCTTGCAGGTCGGCGATCTGGCGGCCGATCGCGGCCGGGTTCAGCGAGTCGCGGTAAGCGAGCAGCTCGGCTGCTTGTTCGGGAGCCAGGACCTTCGCTGCGATCAGCCGGTCCAGCGGGGTCTGCGGCTTGTCGTACGGGCGGGTCCGTCGGCCGTTGCGGTCGGCGCCGAACCCGACCGGCTTCTTTGTCGGGGTGAGGTGGTTGAGCCGGTCGTTGACCAGCCGCCAGAGCCGTTCAGCGCGCCGCGTTCGGCGGCGGTGTGGTAGCGGTAGTAGAAGCCGTACTTGGGCACCGGGTGGTTGTTCTTGGACTCGATGGTGGCTTGGTCGTTCTTCTTGTAGGGCCGGGATCGGGTGAAGTAGATCCCGCGTGTGCCGGCCCAGCCGATGACCGCCTCGTTGAGGAACTCGGATCCGTTGTCGAAGTCCAGACCGGTGACCGCGAACGGGATCTTGGTTACCGCCGACTTGAGGACGCTCAGGATATGGATGCTGGCGTTGTTGCACACCGTGCGGGTGAACACCCAGCCGGTGTGCACGTCGGTCAGGTTCACCGTGCGGGCGAACCCGCCCTTGAGCGTGGGCCCGCAGTGCGCGACGGTGTCACCCTCGAAGAACCCGGGCTCGGCCTCACCCTCATCGCCGGCCCTGCGGATCTTGATCGAACTGCGCAACAACGATGAGGGTTTCGTGGTCCAAACACCGCTGATCTGGTCGGTGGCCTTCGCCGGCTGGAGGTACCGGTCGATCGAAGCCGGCGACATCGACAGCAGTTCCTCCCGGACCGCCCGGCCATATCGGTCCTGCCCGTCACGAGTTCGCCGTGGCGTTGCTGTCCGTCGAGCTGGATCCGCATCGACGCGGCGAGGTACTTCCCGCACTGTCCACCCGAGGGGCCCAGACCTTCTGGAGCACCTTGAGCGTGTCGTAGGAGTACTTCCGAGCACCCGGTTTGCGGGGTCGCTTCGCGACCTGCCGCCCGCCGCCTGCTGACCGCTTCGCCGCAGCGACCAACCGGCGTCAGGCGTTGTCCCGCGACCAGCCCGTCACCGCCACCACCTCATCCAGGACCCGACCCTTGTCGGTCCTGCCCCCTTCACATACGCCTTGTCGTACCTGGTGGTGATCTCAGCACGCGACGTCATCGACAACTCATTCCTCATGCTCCGACAGCGTCACTGTTACCCGGGCGTCCCTACCTGAGGCACGGAGAGCGTTTCGCGGCAGTTTCGTGAGTGTCGGCAAAATGTAGACAGATGGCTTTAGACTGCCTACACTGAGGTGACGAGCGAACGGTTTGCAGGCAAGGCCATTCACACGGGCGAGCAAGAGGGAGACAATGATGTCGACGAGGTCCAGGTTGTGCATGGTGTCCGCGCTGGTGACGGTCAGCCTCAGCGTGGCGGGCTGCGGAAGTGCCAGCAGCTCAAGTGCTAGCAGCTCGAGTGCTAGTGGCTCGAGTGGCGGCAATACGACGATCACGGTTGCGCTGACTCCTGCGTCAACGGTCGCCTGCCTCAAGGTCAGCGGTGAGCGCGGAATCTTCACGAAGCACGGCGTCACCGTGACATTCACCGCGGCGCCGCCGACCGGTGCCGCAATCATCGCGCAGATCCTCAACGGGCAGGTCACCGCGGGCGTCGGCGGGTATACGAGCGTCATCACCGCCGTAAGCCGTGGATTGCCGGTGATGATCACCAACGCAACCGACCATGACTACGATCAGGGCGGGCAGACGGGATACGCGACCATTGTCGGCAAGGGTTCGGACGTCACGTCCTTCAAGCAGCTCGAGGGCAAGACCGTCGCTGTGAACTCGCTCGGAGGCAACTGGCAGGTCGCCCTCAGCGAAGCGGTGGTCAAGGATGGTGGCGACCCGAGCAAAGTGAAAACCATCGCGATCCCGTTCCCCCAGCAAATCACCGCCCTGAAGGCCGGACGAGTGGATGCGATCAGCACTCTGCCGCCGTTCATCGGGCAGCTCACATCGCAGGGCTACCGGAGCATCGGTGACCCTCAGGCGATCAGCCTTGGCACCAAAGACAGTGCTTCGGGCGTTGTGTTCATGGCCAAGAGTTACGTCGAGACTAATTCGGACGCTGTGAAGAGCTTTGTGGCCGCGCAGCAGGAGGGCAATCTGTGGTGCAATGCCCATCCCACTGAGATCAGAAAAGCGATCGTAGACATCACCAAAGTGCCGCAGGACATCATCGACAAGACGCCCCTTGCCACATTCAACACGACGATCGCCCCGACGGAGACGGACGCCTGGTCCAAGCTCCTCCTGAAGTACAAGGTCATCACGAAGGCTCCGGCGGCCGACGAAGTCGTGTGGCCGGGTGCGACCTCTTAAGGGGGTGTCGAGATGCAGCTAATTCATTATTCGAAGGCAGAGTCGGTAATCAGGCGGGAGGAGACCCGGCATGATTCCGGCACCCCCTCGAGCGGCACTCGTTTTGCAGGGGTGGCGATGGCGGTGCTGCGGTTGCTGATACCGATAGCCGGTCGATTTGCTCGCTTAACGGAGCCGGCTACGACTGCATATTATTCCCGAACACTTTTCGGAGAGACGCGTGCAAACATCGATCGTTGAACTCGCCGAGGGGCGGCTGTATGCGCTCTGCAATCCATACAGACTCGACGGTCGAGTGTCATCGCATCCCATCGATGCACGCGGTTTCGCCTCTAACAATTGCTACTTGGTGGTCGAATCAGAACATGCCATACTGATCGATACCGGCTTCTCCGTCCACGAGCAGGTACTTCTCGAGCAGCTGGATTCGTTGCTTGAGCCCTTTCTGCCGCTGTCGGTGTGGGCGTTGCGGATAGGAGAATTCGCGTCCATCTGCAACATGAGGCCGGTCGTCGAGCGGTTCTCGGTCGATGTCCCCTACGGGCCGCCGGGTAGCAAACCGACGGAGTGGGTTGACTTTCGGCCTGAGTTCGCGCCCTATGGCACCGAGACTGGTTCTGGTGCGCTGGGCGAGATCGTGGACGCCATGGTCCGGCCGGGCGACATTGTCAAAGTGGGTGAACGAGGCCGGAGCTTGCTGACGCTTGACGCGCCGCTGCGGCTCTTACCAACCAGTTGGGCGTACGACCAGGAGACCAGGACGCTGTTTACGGCGGATGCGTTTACTTACGCTTGGCGCCCAAGTTCTGCGGGGCCGTGGGTCATCACCGCGGAGGACGATCCTACGACGAGCGATCAGGTGACTGAGTACCTGCTGGGTAGTCGGTTCTGGTGGTTGGCCGGAGCGCGTACGCAGGAGTTGCGGGAGGGCATAAGGGACGTGTTTCGCAACTTTGAGATCGAAACGATCGCGCCGGCATTTGGGTGCATTATGCGAGGGCGGGCATTGGTGCAGCGGCACGCGGCCATGCTCGACGAGATCTTGGCCCGGGTCACGGAGATGCCATCGATTGGTCTGCGCGTCGGACGATGGCGTCTCGACACCGGGAGGGTGGTCTGAGCTATGCCGAACCCGCTGCCCCGGGAAATCGTTCCTGGGATTTTTTGGCTTGGCAAGTGTCTTGAGGTTTCCTATCAGGGCAATCCGCTTCATGCCTACAACTCCGTGTACCTGGTCGCCGGAGAGGAATGCTCGATGCTGGTCGAGGGTGGTCACCCACAGGACCTCGCCGCAATCGAGGCGCAGTTGGATGCGTTGCTCGCACGGGGTGTGCCTGAGCTCCGCTACTTGTTCACTACTCACACCGAGGTACCTCACTCCGCTGGGCTGGGTCGCATGCTCGAGCGGTATCCGGGGACGACGGCCTACGGCGACCTTCTCGATTTGCACCTTGTATTCCCTCAGCACTCAGACCGGCTGCGGCCATTCGACTTCGGTGATTCGATCGACCTCGGAGGCACGCGGTTTGTCGCAGTCGAGTCCGTGATCCGAGACATGCCGTACACCCGGTGGGGGTACGACACTCAACGACGGGTGCTTTTCCCGGGGGACGGGTTTGCCTACAGTCACTACCACGCAGACGGCCATTGCGGGGCATTCGCGGAGGAGGCCTTTTCGCTGGATTTGCCGGATATGACGGCGCTGTTCGCGGAACTAGCGCTCTATTGGACCAGGTTCGTCGATATCGACCCGTACGTCAGGCGGCTCGATGCCCTGCTGGACGAACTCGAAGTCCAGTTGATCGCGCCCACCCATGGGCTTCCCATCGGGGACTTGGAGGCGACGCTGCCGGCGATCCGCCACGGGCTTCGGCTCGGTAGCCTCCGCAAAGCTGGGCAGGGGTTTTAAGTGGTGGGAGTCGATGTGGAGCTGATCCGTGAGCCAGAAACAGAATTGACGGCCGCCATGGCGAGAGCCCGGGCCAGCGTCAGCCCGGACACCTCGACGGGCAGCGATTCTGCACGGGGCGGCCGAAAGGCGTTGCTAAAGTTGCTGATACCGCTCGGGACTACTGTCGGTTTGCTCGCGCTGTGGGAGTTGCTGGCCCGAACGGGGGTGCTCCCGGCCGAAGTGTCGCCGATCTCCGACGTTGTCGGCTGGCTCGCTGACCAGCTCGGGGTAGGCACGTTCTGGATCGCGTTGCGCCAGACGCTCTGGCACTGGTTCGCCGGCCTGGTCATCGGCGGGGGGCTGGGTGTCGTCGTGGGTGTGACGCTCGGCCTCGTGCCCTTCGTGCAGCGCCTGCTGAACGTCCCGCTGGAGTTTCTGAGGCCGATCCCGGCGATCGTGTACCTTCCGCTGCTGATCTTGGTGATGGGATCCCGGTCTCAGACGGCGATCGTCTTGGCGTCGCTGGGGGTGCTGTGGCCGATGCTGTTCCAGTCGATTTACGGCGTGCGCGCGATCGACTCGCAGGCCGTCGAGACCGGCAAAGTATTCGGGCTCGACCAACGGCAGATCCTCTGGAACATAATGCTGCCCAGTATCCTGCCTTACCTGGCCACCGGCTTGCGCATCGCGTCGTCGCTGTCACTGATCGTCACTATCTCCGCTGAGCTCGTTGGTGGGGTCCCCGGGCTCGGCGCGGAGATGGGGGCGGCTGCCCAGAACGGCATCTACGAGGCGATGTACGGCCTGCTGCTGGTGTCCGGCATCGTCGGCCTGCTGCTCAACGGCGTACTGGAGCGCACCGAGAAACGGCTGCTGCGCTGGCACGTCTCGCATCGGGTGGTGCAGTCGTGACCAAGCGGGCACGGGTGGCGGGAATGTCGCTCATCGTCCCTGCGCTCATCGTCCTCGTGTGGTGGCTGTTGGCGGCCGACAGCACCTCGCCGTTCTATCCGCCGCTGCCGACAATCCTGACCAGCTTCCAAGAGACGTGGGTGTTCGCGCACGTGGCGTCGGACGTGGTGCCGAGCCTGACGCGGCTGGCTCTCGGCTACGCGCTGGCCATCTTCTTGGGCGTTTCGCTCGGGGTGCTGCTTGGCCGGTTGCGCTTCTTGGCCCTGGCGTTCGGGCCGGCGGTGCAGTTCGCCCGCTCAATCCCCGCCACCGGTCTGGTGCCGGTAAGTATCGCGCTGATGGGCATCGGTAATGCTCCGAAGATCTCGCTCATCGCGTTCGTGTGCATGTTCCCGATCCTGCTGAACACGATCGACGGCGTGCGGGGTATCGAGCCCGGCCTGGAGGACGTCGCGCGCTCGTTTCGCCTCACCCGTCGGCAACGCATCTTCACGATCCAGCTTCCTTCGGCCGCCCCGCGGATCTTCGCAGGTATGCGGATCGCGCTCTCAATCGCGTTCATCATGATGATCGTCACTGAGATGATCGGAGCCACCAGTGGTATTGGCTTCGTGACGCTTAACGCCCAACAAAATTTCCAGGTCCCGCTCATGTGGTCCGGGATGATCCTCCTGGGCATCCTTGGAGCCCTCCTGAACTTTCTGTTCCTGCTGCTGGAGCGCCGCGTGCTGCGCTGGCACTACCGATCCACCGGGAGAGAAATATGACGATGCTGATAGTCGACCGCCTGACAAAGACCTACGGCAACCCTGCGGTCGGCGGCGTCGAGGCGATCCGAGAGATCAGTTTCGACGTGCGGGAACGCGAATTCGTTTGCATTGTCGGCCCTTCGGGCGGCGGCAAGACGACGCTGCTGCGATGCCTCTGCGGACTGCACGCTACCTCGGGAGGAAACCTTAAGCTGCACGGCCGGCCCATTACCGAGCCGCCGGCGGAGATGGCGGCAGTGTTCCAGGACTACAGCCGCTCGCTCATGCCATGGTTGACCGTCGAGCGCAACGTCGAGCTGCCGTTGAAGAACAAGATCGCCGATAGAGTCAAGCGACGCGAGCGGGTGACGTGGTCGCTGCACGAGGTCGGCCTGGACGGCTTCGGCGACCGATACCCGTGGCAGCTCTCGGGCGGCATGCAGCAGCGCGTGGCGATCGCCCGCGCCATTGCTTACGAGCCACAGATCCTCGTCATGGACGAGCCATTCGCCTCAGTGGATGCCCAGACCCGATCGGGGCTCGAGGACCTCATGCTCTCGATTAGGCACGACGTCGGCACGGCCGTGGTCCTCGTGACGCACGACATCGACGAGGCCGTCTACCTCGCCGACCGCGTCGTCGTACTGTCCTCCCGGCCGTCGACTGTCCTGGACATCGTCGAGACGAATCTGCCGCACCCACGCGACCAGCTGACAACGAAGAGCCTGCCGCGCTTCGCCGAACACCGCTCCCACGTACTTGAGCTCATCCGGGCAACCAGCCGGACACCCGAGCGGCCCCAGGTCGAAACGGAGATGGACGCGACGTCGGCGCAGCGGTGACTACGGACACGAGATGCTCATCGCGCCGGTTCGGTTTGGTCTCGAACATAGATAATCCTGCTGTATCTGGCCGACGTAGCGATACCCGAACCGGCAGCCGGAGAAGTGGTTGTCGCGGTGCGCGCGGCCGGCATCAATCCCGGTGAGGCGGCGATTCGCTCCGGCGCCCTGCACGACCGGTTTCCGGCTGCTTTCCCGTCCGGCCAGGGCAGTGACATCGCCGGCGTCATCACGGCCGTCCGGCCCGGACGCTGGTGCGACCGCGGTCGACGATGAGGTGCTCGGATGGTCGCGGAGCCGGTCCAGTCACGCGACTTACGCGGTCGTCACGCTGGTCACGTGATTCCCAAACCCCTGCAGTTGCCGTGGGAGGTGGCCCACGGAATGGCTGGCCGCGCACGGAGCGTTTCGCTGCCCTACTGCGAGGCCATCCGCGAACGCATCGATGCCGCAGCGCCGGGCGGCGTGGATGCCTTCATTGACCTGTTCGGCCGGAGCATCTCGATCTTGCTGTCCACCTTGCCGTCCGGCCGAACCGAATTGAGATGACGGTCGCCATCGACCAGGCACTAACACTCGGGGCTAAGACCGCCAGCAGCCCGAACGCGTCGACCTCGGACATAGTTGCGGAACTGGCTGACTCAGTCGCCAAGGGCGCGATCGAGGTGCCGATCGCCGCGACCTACCCGCTGGGGCGGGTCGCCGAGGCGTTCCTCCAGCTGGAACGGCGGCACCCCCGCGGCAAGATAGTGCTCACGTTCGACGGAGAAAGTCGGACAACCTGACTTCAGCAACGGCGCACACCAGCGTGCCTGATCAGGCGCCGACTCGGCCAGAGTGACGATTGCGGCGTCCCGCGGATTGGAAGGGCGTACTGCCGTCAACATCGGCGTCCGAGGACGGGCCCTCTCGTGGTGGCTGCGCACTGGGTTAGCCGCCCCTGGTGATACCATTAAGTGTCGACAGATTACAGCGCACTGCCTACAGTGAGGCAGTCCAGACCGTGATGAGGAGAAGTCCCGTGCCCAGTAAGCGTCGTCCACGCCCTCTGATCCGCCCGAAGTTTCATCACACGACCTTCGTGACGCTGCGCCTTGATGCCATGATCGAGTTTTACGAAAAGATCGCCGGGCTTGAGCCGGTGTATTACGCGCCTGGCCAGGGCGCGTGGCTCACGAACGATGAGGCGAACCACCGCATCGCGCTGCTCGCGCTGCCGGGGCTGACGGCGCCGGAGGACAAAGGGCACACGGCTGGCCTACACCATACGGCGTTTGAGTATGGCGATTTTGGCCAGTGGCTCGACAACTACGTTCGCCTGCGCGATGAGGGCATCGTGCCGTTTCTGAATTTGGATCACGGCATGACGATGTCGATGTACTACCAGGACCCGGAAGGCAACGGCGTCGAGATTCAAGTCGACGGATTCGGCAGCTGGGCGAAGGGTAAGGAATGGATGTGGGCGTCGGAAGAGTTCGGTGCGAACCCCATCGGGGTGCACTTCGATCCGGAGAAAATCGTGGCGGCATCGCTGTCGGGTTTGTCTTTCGAAGAGATCCACGCCCGTGCCCGCAACTCCGAATACGAGCCGGCCGTCAAACCGGACGTTTATCTGCCCGAGCTGTGGTGAGCGAGCGGGTCGATCTCGGCCCACTCATGAAATGCTCGCGGTGAACGCCTGCGAACTGACGCGGGTAGGGCCGCTAGTCGAATGGAGGACCGGATGCGGATTGCGAACTTGACAGGACGGGCCGTGTTGCTCGCCGACGCCAGAGCTCTCGATGTTGAGCGGGCGAGTGGGGGCCGGTTCGGCGCGGACCCGCAGTCGGTGTGGAACGACTGGGCCGCGTTTCGCGCGTGGGCCGGGTCGATCGACCCGGCGGCGCACCCAGACTCGGCCGCCTTTGATCCGGTTGATCTCGGCGCTCCGGTTCCTCGTCCGAGCCAGGTGTTCGGCGTCGGTTTGAACTACGCGGACCACGCGGCTGAGTCGAAGATGGAGTTGCCAGAGCATCCGCTGGTCTTCACGAAATTTCCGTCCAGTTTGACTGGCCCCGCCGTAACGGTGCGCCTCTCCGGCGACCGCGTCGATTGGGAGGCTGAGTTGGTCGCCGTCATCGGCCGTGGCGGCCGGGATATCCGGCAATCGAACGGGTGGGACGCAGTCGCCGGGCTCACTGTGGGACAAGACCTCTCGGACCGAACCGTGCAGAGCTGGGGCAAACCAGCACAGTTCAATTTGGGTAAGTCATTCCCGGGTTATGCGCCGACCGGCCCGGCGGTGGTCACGCTCGACGAAGTGCGAGCGGCGGCGGATCCAGATGCGCTTGGCATCACCTGCCGTATTGCCGACGCCGAGGGCGGTGTGTTCCGCACGCTGCAGGACGGCACGTCCCGCGACATGATCTTCAAGGTGCCCAGACTTGTGGCTGAACTGTCCGCCATCGTAGAGCTTCTTCCCGGCGACCTGATCTTCACCGGCACCCCGTCCGGTGTCGGGATGGGGCGCGACCCGCAAATATTTCTGACGCCGGGCCAGTGCATGGTCACTGAGATAGAGGCGCTCGGCACCATCGAGCAGCGGTTCGTCGCATGAGCCTCGCCCCGCCGAAGGTGGACCTGGACGGGCAGCCCCTTCGCGCCGACGACAGCGTTCAGTTCGCCCACGACCTGCTGCGCGACGACATCCTGACAGGCACCATCGCTCCGGGCGCGGTACTTTCCCAGGTGCACCTCGCGGCGCGGCTCGGCATCAGCCGCACGCCACTTCGCGAGGCGCTTCGCCGGTTGATCGCCGAAGGCCTGGTCACGGGTGACTTCAACCGTCGGATGCGTGTTTCGGAGCTCGACCTCGAAGACTTCGACCAGATCTATGCGATGCGGTTCGCCCTCGAGCCAGTCGGAATCCAGGCGACCATACCGATGCTGACCGAACAGGAGCGCTCCGAGTTGACGCGCGAGGTCGAGCGGATGGAAGCCGCGGCGGAGGCGGCCGACCGGGAGGCGTTCCGTAGCGCGCATCGCGCGTTCCACCTCGGTCTGACGTGCCGGGCGGGCGAGAGAATACAAGGCACGCTTGCCGAGCTGTGGGACCACTCGGAACGCTATCGACTCCGCTACCTGCACCAGAACGGGCCGGACGGTGATGGGACCACGGTCGAGCTCCTCCGTCGGCCTCAGGTGGAGCACCGTGCCATTCTCGATGCGGCGCTGGCTGGCGATGCCGCGAACTGCACCGCGCACCAGCTTGCGCATATGCAGCACACGTTGGCGGCTGTGTTCCAGGAGGCGGCTCCGCCGCCCGTGCCTCGGATGTCGCGGATTGCAATCGCCGAAAGCGCTCGTGGCTGAACCCTTCCGGGTACCCGTCCTTGTCGCCGGCGGCGGCCCAGTGGGGTTGTCGGTGGCGCTCGAGCTCGGTATACACCGCGTGCGGTGCCTCGTCGCGGAGCCTCGTGAGGTTGTGGACCACTCGCGTCCACGGGCAAAGACAACCAGCGCCCGCACGATGGAGCTGTTCCGCCGCTGGCGCGTCGCGGCCGCGATCCGGGCCGCGGCGGCGATCCCGGTCGGCTGGTCCGACCGGGTTACGTTCTGCGCGACCGTCACCGGCTCTGAGATTACGCACTTCGTCGGCGTTTTTGGCTTGGACCTGGTCGACGGTGAACTGACGGCTGAAGCCGGCCAGCAGGTGAAGCAGCCGGTGATTGAGGAGGTGCTCCGCGAGCGGGTGCGGCGGTCGTCGACCGCGGAGCTGCTACTCGGGTGGCGGGTGACGGACATCGACGAGCGGGCAGACGGGGTGTTCGTGACCCTGGAGGACGCCTGGGGTGTTCGGCGTGAGGTGATCGCTGAGCAGGTCGTCGGTGCCGACGGGCCGCGCAGCGTGGTGCGGCGCGCCCTCGGCGGCCGGTACGTGGGCGCAGACGGTGGCCGCCCAAACGTGAACATATCGTTTCGGTCGACGCAGCTCGCCGGTGTGATCCCGCATCCGCCCTCCCTGCACTACTGGGTGCTGAACCCGAACGCTCCCGGCGTCGTCGGACCGCTCGATCTGGCCGGCAATTGGTGGGCGATTTCGACCGGTACCGCAATGATCGACGGTGAGGCACACGCGACCCGGATCGTGCGGGACATGGTGGGGGTTGATGTCGACATCGACGTGGTCGCCACCGATCCCTGGCAGGCGCGCATGCTGCTCGCTGATTCCTACGGCCGAGACCGAATGCATTTGGTGGGCGATGCGGCTCATCAGAATCCCCCGTGGGGCGGTCATGGGTTCAACACCGGCGTGGGTGATGCTGCGAACCTCGCGTGGAAGCTCGCCGCGGTCCTCAATGGATGGGCATGTGCTGCGGTGCTAGACAGCTACGAGGCCGAACGCCGACCCGTTGCGCAGGCAACGATCGATGTCGCCGCGGCAAATATGGGTGCTCTGTCGGTGGATCTGACAGACCGGGCGCTGATGACGACCGGGCCGGCGTTCGACGCCGCCCGGGAGCGCGCCGCCGCGATTGTGCAGCGCATGAAAGCGGGTGAGTTTCACAGCCTCGGCCTGGTGCTGGGCACTGGCTACACATCGGCGGCGCGGGCGCAGGCTCCCGACGTCGGTACCTACCGGCCCGCAGTGGTGGCGGGAGCCCGCCTGCCGCATCATCGGCAGGCTGGTGGGGGATCGCTCTATGACCTGCTCGGTCCGGGATTCACCGTGTTCGGAGCCCCAGCGGACACGGCCGGGCTCGCCGCGGTGGCCGAGTCCCGCGGCATTCCGCTCACCGTCGTCGCTGCTGCCGCTCTGGGCCCGATCCCACATCCGCCGGTCGTGCTGGTACGACCGGACCAGACGATCGCCTGGGCCGGCCCGGCTGTTGATGACGGGGAGGCCGACAAAGTGTTGTGCGCCGCGCTGCTTGGCTTCCCAGCAGTATGACCAGCCGGGAGCGATCCGGGCGTCATCAGTTCCGTTGCTGACAGGCGGAGCGAGCGTCGCGGCTCGCCGGCTCAGTGTTCTGAGGTCCAGCGGTCAGGTCGGTCGTCCAGCTCGATGTGCAGAATTCCGATCAGGCGCGACGGTCATGTAGTGGCCAGCGCTGTGCCTCACCATGGCGCCGCCGACCAGGCGCCGGTCCGCTGGACATACGCGACCGCGGCGAAGTGGCAGGCGCTAGGAAACTCCTACTTGCAACCGTGGACAGTTCGCTGCAAAATGTCTACAGACGCGGTCCCGACAGCGAGGCCGAGAGCGCGGGTAACAGGGAGATGACGAGATGCCGCTATGTTCCGCCGCGACGGGCGCGGCCATCGGCGATTCGGCCAATAGGTCGTTGTGCAGTTCACTCTCCGGCATCACGACTCCGTCATGAGAGTCGTCGGGCTGGAAGAGCACTTCGTCACTGGCGACGTGCTCAACGCGTGGCGCGGGCTCGACCCCCGCTGGCAGGACCTTGCCGTGAAGCCGTCCGAAGCGGGCGAAACTGGTCGCCGCCTGGCCGAGCTGGGGAGCGAGCGATTCGCTGCGATGGACCAGACCGGGTTGGACGTGCAGGTCCTGTCACTCACGACCCCCGGCGTTCAAAACCTGGCGCCCCACGACGCCAAGGCGCTCCAGACTGCAACCAACGACCTCCTCGCCAACACGGTGCGCGCGCGTCCGGATCGCCTGCAGGGCTTTGCGACGCTGGCAACACCGGCCCCCGCCGCAGCTGCGAGCGAGTTGGAGCGGGCGGTGACAAAGCTGGGGCTCAACGGTGCGATGTTGTTCGGTCGCACCCGCGAACGCGACATCGAGCACCCCGACTTCTGGCCGATCTACGAAGCAGCGGCCGCGCTGCGTGCCCCGCTTCACCTGCACCCACAATCGCCACCGCCCACGGTGCGCGCGGCCTACTACGTGGGTTTCGACGAGTTCGTCGATGCAGCCTTCACCACCCATGCCATCGGCTGGCATTACGACACCGGCGTACAACTGCTGCGTCTGATCCTGGCCGGCGTGTTCGACCGGTTTCCGGAACTTCAGGTGATCGTCGGCCATTGGGGCGAAATGGTTCTGTACTACTTGGAACGGATCGAGCACTTGGACGTAACGGCGGGACTCAAGCGCCCGATAGCTGAATATTTCCGCAGCAATGTACACATCACAGCCAGCGGCATGCTCAGCCAGCGGTACTTGCGCTGGGCGACTGAGATCGTCGGCGTCGACCGCATCATGTTCTCGACCGATTATCCGTTCGAGCCCGCCTCACAGCGCGGTGGCCGCCGCTTCCTCGAAGAAGCGGATCTCACCGAAACTGACAGGGAAAGCATCGCATCCAGCAACTGGGACCGCCTGTGCGCCGGGATTAAACGTTGAGGACAACGTCAACGCTAACTTCTATCTGACATGAGGGGAACGTGGGCATGAGTAATCTTCAGCTCAAAGTGGGAGGCTGGGAATACGATCACACGCGGGCGCTGTTCGACGGCACGGTGAAGATCGACGGCGTAGACGCTGGCTTTGAGCGGCCAAAGATCATCTCTGACACTTTCGAGCGCATGATACGGCATCAGGCGTACGACGTCTCGGAACTGGGACTGACGTTCTATTTACGAACCCTGGACCTCGAGGATCCGCAGTTCATCGCCATCCCCATATTTCCCAATCGTCACTTCAGACATTCCGCTATTTACATCAATACCTCGAGCGGTATCGAAACCCCGCAGGACCTGGCGGGCAAGACGATCGGCGAGCTCGGAACGTATGGCCACGATGCGGGCGTGTGGCCCAAAGGCATCCTTTCCGATGATTACGGCGTGACGCCGGATCAGTCCCGCTGGGTCATCGGCGCGCCCGACTGGTATATGCCGCCGTTTGACTTCATTCCGTTCCTGCACCCACATAACGTTGACGTGACAGCGGTGGCGAAGGGCAAGGCGTTGGGTCCGATGCTGGAAGGGGGGGAAATCGACGCATTGATCTCGGCTGTCCCGCCCCGATGCGTGCTCAATGGTTCACCGAAAGTGGCTCAACTGTTTCCCGATTACGTGTCGGTCGAGCGAGAGTACTACGCGCGTACCGGCATTTACCCGATCATGCATACTGTGGTGGTTCGCCGCGACCTGCTTGCGCAGAATCCGGGTCTGGCACGGAAGATCTACCAGGGCTATATCGACTCCAGGGACGTGGCCATGGGGCAATGGGAACACGGCCGCATGGAGCATCAAATGAATGTGATGGTGCCGTGGATGAACTCGCTCTACGAGGAAAACCGCCAGTTGTTGGCGGAGGATTGGTGGCCCTACGGCGTCGATGGCAATCGCAAGACGATCGATACGTTCCTGCGTTACTCATTCGAACAGGGTCTGGCGAAGCAGCGGCTGACCTGCGAAGACATCTTCGCCCAAGAGCTGCTGGACACATAACTACGCCCCGCAAGTCCCGGGGCGTAACGCGCCGGGTGCGCGGCAAACAATCCGCAACGCCGGAGAAGGCAATTACGCCCGCCACCAGTAGGAGCCGTTCTATGACCAGCAATCCCAAGACTCACACGTTCGCCGACTTCCCCGCTACGTTCAAGGGTCCGATCTACCGGCCCGGAGACGACGGCTATTCGGAGGTCAAGCAGCTGTGGAATGTCCGCCGCAGCGATGAGCTGCCTGCGCTCATCGTGCAGGCAACTGACCCGGACGACATCGTGATCGCCGTCAATTATGCAGTCAAGCAAGACGTGCCGATAGCAGTGCGCAGCGGGGGACACGGCATCGACGGCTCGGCAATGCCTGACGGCGCGCTCGTGGTCGACACCTCAAGAATGAAGAGCATTTCCGTCAACCCTGAAACGGGGCGCACCTCGATCGAAGCTGGCGTGCTGCTGGGCGAGCTGGATGCCGCGACTCAGGAACACGGTTTTGTGGTTCCTGCCGGAGTGGTGACCCAGACCGGTGCTGCCGGGCTCACCCTGGGCGGCGGGATCGGTCACCTCACCCGGCGCTTCGGCGCCACGGTCGACAACGTCCTTTCCATCGACGTGGTGACAATGGACGGGCGTGTCCTGACGGCTTCCGAGGACAGCAACGCGGACTTGTTCTGGGGGCTGCGCGGCGCCGGTCACAACCTCGCCATCGCAACGTCCTTTACCTACCAGGCACGCAAAGTTGGACCCGAGGTGATGAGCGGCTTCCTCGTCTACTCGGCGGACGACACGGCGTCGGTGTTCGCCGGCTTGGACGAGGCGATGGCTTCCTCGCCCCGTGAGCTGTCCGTCGCTCTACTGGTGCTACCCGCACCGCCGCTGCCAGGTCTGCCCGAGCACCTGATCGGAACCCCGATCCTGATCGTGCTGGTCGTCTACACCGGTCCGCTGGCTGATTATGAGAGGGCGATGAGGGCAGTGCGTGCACTGGCCTCGCCATTATCCGACATGGTCGCACCCTCCACCTGGCTGGAAGCCAACTCGCTGGTCGATCCGTTCGAGCCGGCGGGACGCCGCCAGTACATGTGCGGCGGGTACCTGCCAGCGCTGAACGCGGACATCGCCCGCGTCGCGCTCGAGCACATCGCATCTTCGCCGAAGCCCACGGGCCCATTACCCACGTGCATCATCTCCATTCCGGCGTTGGGCGGAGCCATGTTCGATCGGGACGAGGATGCAACGGCATTCTCACGGACGGGCGGGGCGTGGCTGTTTGAGATCGCCGGGCAGTGGGACCCGCAGACGTCCGACGAGGAGTACGTGCCTTGGGTCGACGGCACGTTGGCGGCAATGATGCCGCACGCCACGTTGAACGCCTACATCAACCTTTCGGCCGACCGGGGCGCCCAGTGGCTCCGGGCCGCGTATGGCTCGCCGGAGAAGTGGGAACGCATCCTCTCGCTCAAGCGGACATGGGACCCGGATAACCGGCTGAGCTACAACAAGAACGTGCTGCGTGCCGTCGTGGGCGACCCGGTCTGATACCAGCTGTTCGCGCTCTCACCTATTCGCTCAGCTCCCGGGCTGCGCTGCACCCGAGAAGAGGGGAACCAAGATGGCGCCGCAGATCCTTGTGCGAGGGGGCCATGTCCTCACCATGGATCCGGACCTGGGCGACCTTCCGGTCGCCGATGTCCTGATGACCGACGGTCGTATCGCCGCAGTAGGCGCCGATCTCGATGTCGATGAGGCCGAAGTCGTCGACGCAACCGGGGCGATAGTCCTACCCGGTCTTGTCGACGGTCATCGCCACGTGTGGCAAAGCATCTTGCGGGGCACCGCCACCGACTGGACACTCCCGGAGTACATGGTCCAGGCGCGGTCGATGTACTGCGGCTGCTTCGATGCAGAAGCCGCCTACGTCAGCAATTACCTGGGTGGCCTGGAGTCCCTGGCCGCCGGCATCACGACGGTCGTCGACCATAGCCATCTGCAGAAGTCACCGGAGATCACCGACGCGCTCGCCAGAGGTTTGATCGACAGCGGCGTCGGTGGCATTTTCTGTTACGCGATGCAGAACGTGCCGGACTTCGTCGGAGATGCCACGATTGATACCGACGAGCTTCGGGATCTCCTCCTGCGCTCACCCGACGACTGGCACGACGGAAACGCTCAACGTGTGCGGGACAAGTTCTTCAGCGATCCGGATCAGCGGTTGCGGTTCGGTGTGGCGCTGCCGGAATCTGCGGCCTATCTACCCTTGGCCGTTTTGCGGCCCCTCTTGGCGAGAACGATCGCGCTCAACCCGTTCCTTGTCACCGGCCACTGGGATGGCGGCGGCCAAGAGCCAGTCATCAGCGAGCTCTCTGATCAGGGCGGGTGGCCCGAGCGGACGTCGTTGACTCATTGCAATCACGTCGGTGATGACGACCTCGGATCATTGGCGCGCGCAGGTGTCGGAATCTGTACCACACCGGACATCGAGTGCGGCATGGGCACCGGCCCCTTGGTGGCTCGGCGGTACCTCGACCGCGGCGGAGCGGCCAGCCTCGGGACGGACCTATCGAGTTACGCGCGTGCGGACATTCTGCAGCAGGGGAGGCTACTGCTTCAGGTGGAGCGCATGGTGCTCGCGGACGCGAGCGAGGGTCTACCCACCCTCGTGGGCTGGCGCTGTCGAGACGTCCTCGAGCTGATGACGAAGCGAGCCGCCGAGTCACTGGGCCTGGGGTCTGAGATCGGCAGTCTGACAGTGGGCAAGCGCGGCGACGTCGTGGTCGTCCGGCCAGACCCGCTGGCCGCAGCCCCCGACGGCGATGCCGCAGCCACGGTTTTGTTCTACAGCTCCCCCCGAGAAGTGGAGACAGTCATCGTCGGAGGCGACGTAGTGAAAAGGAACGGCGCCCTTGTCGGGGCCGACCTGGGCGGCCTTCGGCAACGCGCCGCCCAAGCGGCCGAGCAAGTGATCACCCGATACGACAAGCTGCCCCGGCAGGGCCTGCAGCAGGTGTGGGCCGGCATGTTCGGGTGACCTGTTCAGACCCCGTCGTCGAGAGCTACACAAAGGAGCAGCACGCATGGCAGCACAGTCGAATTCCCCAGTGACCGTCTCGAAGCTCGGTTATGTCGGATTCGAGACGCCGGACGTGGAAAGACTTGTCGACTACTACACCCAGACGCTAGATTTCGTCCTCGTCGAAGGAAGCAGTGAGGGCGCCTTCCTCACCACGACCTTTGACCACCACGCGGTGGTCATCGAAAAGGCGCCCGATAAGCGAGCGCGCAGCTTCGTCGGGTTCGAGATCTGGGAGGACCTCGACAATGCCGAGCGCCGATTGCGTGGGCAGGGCTACGCGGTGCAGCGGCGCAGCGACATCGCGCCCGCCACCCCTGACGTGCTGGTGATCGAGGAGCCGTTGACCCATATACCGATCCATCTGTTCGACGGCCAGGCCGGTAGTGGGGTTACGGGTTACACCCCGCTGCGCCCGACCAAGTTGGGGCATGTAGCCGCTTTCACCCCGGAGCTGGCCCCACTCCAGTCCTTTTATCAGGACCTGCTCGGCTTCAAGTGGTCAGACACCGTCGCCGACTTCTTCGTCTTCATGCGGTGCAATTCCGATCACCACGCCGCGAACTTCATGGCCTCGGCCAAGTATCAGGGCATGCACCACGTGGCGTTCGAGATGCGCGACCTGAACCACCTGCAGTCGATGCTCGATCACCTCTCGACACGCAACACCCGTCTGGAGTGGGGACCGGGCCGACACGGACCCGGGCACAACATCTTCACCTACCACCGCGACCCCGACGGCAACAACATCGAGCTGTTCACCCAACTCGACACGATTACCGATGAGTCGAACGGGTACTTCGAGCCCCGACCTTGGCACACCGACTTTCCGCAGTATCCGAAAACCTGGGAAGCCGATCTTGCCGGAATCAACAGTTGGGGCCCCATCAACTTCGAGCAAATCGACCACTGACCAGGGTCGACCGTCGGATACCGATGGTGCCGGCTCAGTTCAGATCCGATAGTCGCAGTCAACGAGGAGTGCCGTGACACAGCAGCCCAACCCTCAGGCGGACAACCGCTCCCAGTGGGAGGGCCCGGCGACGATGCGGGCCGTCGTGATGCGCGAGTTCGGTGACCATGGTGTGCTGCGCCTGGAAGAGGTCGCCACACCTCCCCCCGCTGCCGGCGAGGCCGTCGTCCAAGTGGGGGCGGTCGAGGTGTCGCGTACCCGCGACGTCGCCACGCGTAGCGGACGACACCCTTTCTCCCAGCAGGTGTCACTACCGCACGTGCTGGGCGGCCACTCAGCCGGCGTGGTGGTTGCGGTCGGGGACGGAGTCGACCCATCGCTGGTGGGCAGCCGCGTCGGCGTCATGGGCCACCACGCCTGCGGCCAGTGTGCTGCTTGCCGAGCAGGGCTGGAAGAAGAATGCAGCGAGCTCGAGATTCTCGGCATCCACCGGTGGGGGTCCTACGCGGAGTTCACAGCCGTGCACGAGGATCAGCTGCACATCCTCCCCACCGACATCGACATGGCCGAAGCCGCAGCCCTCGCGGCAACTGGTTCGATTGCGCTGACCCAGCTTCGCACCGCTCAGGTGGGCCCAGGCTCGATCGCCCTCGTCACAGGCATGAACGGTGCCCTTGCCTCCGTGTTGGCCGCTCTCGGTTCCCTGCTCGGCGCGACGATGATCGGCTTGAGCCGTCGCCCCACGGCGATCACGCCCAGCACCAGCCTCACCGTGCTCGACTCGACTCGGGCTGACCTCGGCGAGGCGATTCTGGCTGCCACGGATGGCGTCATGCCTCGGGCAGTCATCGACAACGTCTGCTCGCCGGAGGTCTTCGAGCGCTACTTCTCCACGCTAGCCAACGGGGCCCGCATCGTCGTATCCGGAGCCATCGGAACACCGGAGATGCCTGTGCTTCCAGTTCCAGCCAGAACCATCTACAGTCGGAGCATCTCGCTGATCGGACTGCGCAGCCACACCGCGGCCATCAACAAAGAATTCTGGCAGATGGTGCGCGACGGGTTCCGTCTACCACCCGGAGTCGTGCACGACTACTCTCTCGAAGCTGCACCGACCACCCACGAAGCTATTTCAAACGGCACAACGGTCGGGCACACCGTTCTCCGCGTGTCCAAAGCCGTTCACTAGCTGGGACGGTGCGCTGGCGGAGCCGTTCGGATTCTCTTCTTGGCGCGTCCGGCCTCCGTGACCGAGCCGCGGCGTTTACGGAGCTCAACGATTTTCGGTTACCTCGACGTGGGCTCGGACTCGTCCCTGCTCGTCAACCCAGGCTTTGCTTGACGCGTACGCCACCATGCCAGCGAGCTTCTGCGTCCACGCATCATCAGGGCGGCCCGCCAGCGCCGTGACCTCCTGTGGGTCGACCCACATGTGCGGCGACGTCTCGACGACAACACGGAAGCTTGTGAAGTCGTCCAGGTCGCATAGGGAGACGGTCGGTGGCACCTGTCGCGTGTCTACCAGGATGTACACCTCAGGCTCCTTTCGCACCACGTGCAGTGTTGAACGGTGCGCTTGAACGGTCTGATCAGATCCGGTTCGCTGACTCTGCTTCGGCTTTGATGAACCGAAGACGAGACCGGGTACGTCTGCGCCATTGCCGTTGATTCGAGCAGCGGCTTCCTACGGCTAACGCCTCGGGCCGTCTAGTGCCGAAGCTGCCCGCCATCGACGACGATCGTCTGGCCGGTGATCCACCGGGCATCCTCGGTTGCGAGGAACGAGATCGGGCCTTCCAAATCAGCAGGAACACCGGGCCTCTTGATTGCCTGCATCGCGACCACGCTGTCGAGAACATGGGCATCTTTTTTCAGAACCGCATCGATCCTGGGCGTAATGGTGAGCCCGGGGAGAACGCAGTTGACCGTGATCCCGTCGTTGCCGAGCTCGGTTGCCAGTCCGCGCGTAAGTCCGATCACCCCTGCTTTGCTGGCGACGTAGTGGACGAATCCCGGAATCACGAGGCCGTAGGTGTTCGAGGAGATGTTGACGATCCGGCCGAACCCGTTCTTCACCATTCCTGGAGCGAACGCCTTACACGTCAGGAACATGCCGTCGAGGTTGATGGTCAGCACTCGGCGCCATGCGTCGAAGTCCAACTCATCCCACGGGGTGCTCGGGATGACACCTGCATTGTTGACCAGGATGTCGCAGCGGCCGAAACGCTCGTCAGTGAGGTCGCGCAGAGCCGCGACCGCGTCGCTGGAAGTGACATCACATTCCGCCGCTATTGCGTCTCCGCCGGAGCGGACGATGGTTTCGACGGTCTCGGCGCCGTTGCTGACGTCAGCGACGACGACGCGGGCACCGTCACGTGCGAGGCGCTGCGCGTAGGCGCGACCGAGCCCGGCCGCGGCTCCCGTCACTACAGCGACACGACCGGTGTGCGCTCCGGAGAAACCGGTCATTTTTCACCTTCGTCAGTGGGGTGTGGTGCCTGGACCGTGGCCCGCTTACTGGAGGTCAAGGAACTGGCGCCCTGCGGTTGAGTCGAGATCATCGTCTGGACTTGCCGATTGCCGCATTGACAGCGGGCATCACCTCCTCGGCCATCAGCTCCATCGACCGTCTGCTCAAGGTCGGGTCGGTCCAGTTCTTCCCGGCGTACGTGAGGGTGCCGAAGGGTCCGGCGGCATCGTGGAGCGCGAGGATTTCTTCGACGACCTTTTCCACCCCGCCCGTGATGATGCAGGTGTTGACGAAGTAATCGAGCGTCACGTCGTCGTCAGGCATGTTCGGGTCGTTCTTGACGCCGGCGAGCGCGTGACCGCGGCGGAACTTAGTCAACAGGTGCTCGAAGTGCTGCCGGTACGGGCTCTGTGGATCAGTCTTTCCGTAGGACTCCGCCTTCTTTTCGTCCTCGCAGACGAAGATTGAGCGCACGACGCGCCATTGGTCGCGGTTCGCGTCGTGGCCGCCTTCGGCGCATCCCGCCGTGTAATTTTCCCACTGCTGGGCGAGCCGGTTCGCCGGAATAGTGTCCGATGACAGGAGATGCCAGCCCTGCCGCCCGAAGGAGGCGACACGTTTGGAGCCGGCGTCGCCCGAGGCGCCAAGGATGGGCGGATGGGGCGACTGGTACGGCCTGACCATGGAGCCCAGCCCCATCTCTGGCCACAGCGACCGTTCCGTGGTGATGTTCCAATATTTCCCGCTGAGGCGGTACGGTGCCTCTGATTTCCACAGCGCAAGCACGTGCTCAATTGCCTCGTCGAACATCGCGTTGCGATCCTCGTCGAGTAGGCCCAGAGCCTCCGCGTCTGATCGCCCGATCCCGGCTCCGACGCCCAGGAGCAGCCGGCCCCGCAGCATGACGTCGAGCATCGCGACATTCGTGGCGACCACAACGGGGTGGCTGAACGGAAGGTTGAGTACACCCGTTCCCAGCTTCATCGTCTTCGTCGCGTCGACGAGGGACGCCAGGAAGATCAGCGAGTTCGGAACGTTCTCGATCCTGTCGGCAAGGTGTTCGCCGATGAGCGCTTCGGAGAACCCGAGTTGGTCGGCCAGGATGAAGATCGAACGATCCTCGGCCAGCGTCTCAGCGTAGTCGCGGCCGAGCGGATGAACCGGCTGTGTGAAAAATCCGAGTTCCATTAGTTCCTCCTGCGCCTGTGATCCGGCTGGCCTGATCACTGATTTTGACCAGTTGGTACCAGGGCCGGAGTAGCGTTAACTCACTGTAGACAGGACTGCTCATTCTGTCCACAGGCGTCTAGGTACGAGGAAAGGCACTCGCGATGCCAGCCAACGACGTCGTCGTGATCGGGGGCGGGCACCAAGGTCTAGTTGCGGCCGTGGTACTCGCTGAGGCCGGGTTGGCGGTCACGGTGGTCGAGGCTGCGCACGAAGTGGGGGGTGCGGTGCGTAGCGCCGAGGTGATCCGCACCGGCCTCACGCATGACCTGTACGCCACCAACATGAACCTTTTCTTGGGTTCACCGTTCTATGCCGCACACCAGACGGAGCTCACGGCGGCCGGACTAAGGTTCGCGCACTCGGATGCGCCCTACGCCTCGGCCTTTCCCAACGGAACCAGCCTGCGGATCAATAGCGACACGGAGCAAACCAACCGCATGTGGCAGGCTCATGATCGTCGCGACGCAGCCGGGTGGGCCCGCCTCAGGCAGATATTCGACGACGTCTCCGCCGCCTATTTGCCGTTGTGCAGCAATCCGTTTCCGTCTCGGTCCACGTTGAGCGTCGCTTGCACGGTGCTCCACGGGAGGCAGCACACCACCCTGTCCGAGCTGGCTCAAGTCGTCACCTCCACAACACGTGCGCTGGGCGAGCGCTACTTTGCAACCCCGCAGGCCCGATCGCTGGTCGCGGCATGGGGCATGCACCTGGATTTCGCGCCTGATATCGCGGGCGGCGCAACGATTCCTTTGCTCGAGCTGTTCCTTGACATGCGTTTCGGTATGAACATCGTCGCAGGCGGTGCATCCCGGTTGCCCCAGGCTCTGGTCAAGCTGCTGGAAGCCAATGGCGGGTCGGTAATCACCGGCGACGCCGTCGACGCGATCGAGATGAACGGTGAACGGGCCGCGGGAGTACGACTGAACAGCGGCCAGCGCATTGAGGCAGCGCATGCAGTCATTTCCACGGCCACGCTACCGGCGCTGGTACGGGTCCTGCTCCGCGACACCGTTGTTCCCGCATCGATGATGAGCGCAGCAGACCGGTACACATTCGGGCCAGCAACCTTTATGCTGCATCTGGCACTGAATGGGCCAATTCCGTGGCAAGACGGCCGACTCGCCGAGTCAGCTTACGTTCATATCGGACCCTACGTGGACGACATGGCCCGCAGCTACCAACAAGCCATGGCCGGGCACTTACCCGATGAGCCACTCCTCGTCGTCGGCCAGACCAGCCAGGTGGACCCCACCCGTTCCGACGGCGCCCTTCAGGCAGTATGGATTCAGGTACGCACCGTCCCGGGCCGGATTCGCGGCGACGCAGCACCAGGGACAACCGGCTCTGATCTGAGCGGTCGCACCTGGGCGGAGGCGTCAGAGCCATTTGCCCAACGGATGTTGGACAAAATTGAAACCTACGCACCCGGCCTTTCCGAACGCATCGTCGGCTGGTCATCAGGGAGCCCTGTTGACCTCGAACGAGACAACGCCAACCTGGTCGGCGGCGACTCGATCTCTGGCAGTCACCATCTGGACCAGTTCCTGGGACTTCGCCCATCACTGGCTCTTTCGCGGTACCGAACACCCGTCGCAGGCCTCTATCTCGCCGGTGCAGGTACTTGGCCCGGCGGTGGAGTCAACGCCGTTTCTGGACAGCGGTCCGCCGAACGCGTGCTTCGCGATCTGCACCGCCGTGGTCGGGGAAGATACCTTGGCCGCGTCCGCCGGTCAACCTAAGGTGCCGTCACATGGATTCAATTCACATGGGCTGTTGGTTAACCAGCTTCGATTACTGACCGCAGGCAATCGTAAAGATCGCTCGAGGTCGACCTTTCGGTACTCCAAGAGTCGCTGGTCAGGGCGTTCGGTACTTTCCGAAGGCTGAACAAGGAACGTCGTGTTCCCAACGGAAGGAGTTTCGCCACGCGGCTATCACTCCTACGAGTGACGAATATCTACCCTGTCTGACGGGACCGCCAGATCGTGGCCCATGCGGTCTCGTTTGGTGCGAAGGTAGCGCACGTTGTGCGGGGTTTCCACGGTCGCAAGCGACACCCGGCCGACGAGTTCCAGGCCGTGGCCGTCTATTCCGCCATATTTGGCGGGGTTGTTGGTGATCAGCCGAATGCGGCGGATGCCGAGGTCGCTGAGTATTTGGGCGCCGACGCCGTAGCTGCGGGAGTCGACGGGCAGCCCCTGGGCTGTGTTGGCGTCGGCGGTGTCCATGCCCTGTTCTTGCAGCGCATAGGCGCGGATCTTGTGACTGAGGCCGATCCCGCGGCCCTCGTGGCCGCGCAGGTAGACGAGGGCGCCGCAGCCTTCTTCGGCAATCGCCCGTAGTGCCTGTTCCAGTTGGGCCCCGCAGTCGCATCGCAGCGAGCCGAGGATGTCGCCGGTGAGGCACTCGCTGTGCACCCGGACCAGCACGCCCGACCGGCTTCGTCCTGCGGTGGCGACATCACCCATGACCAGGGTGAGGTGTTCGGCGCCGTCGAGGGTGTTGCGGTAGGCGACGGCACGGAAATCCCCGAATTCGGTCGGCATCGCGGCGCTGCTGACCGGTTCCACCAGCCGCTCGGTGGCCCGGCGGTAACGGACCAGGTCGGCGATCGCCAGCAAGGGCAGATCGTGCTCCACCGCGAAGTCGGTCAGGTCGCGTCCCGATCGCATGGACCCGTCGTCGGCGGTGACCTCGCTGATCACCCCGACGCCGCTGAGCCCGGCCATGGCGGTCAGGTCGGTGGCGGCCTCGGTGTGCCCGGCTCGAACCAGCACTCCACCTTCTCGCGCGCGCAGCGGAAAGATGTGCCCCGGCCGGCGAAGGTCGTCCCATACCGTTGCCGGGTGAGCGAGCGCTTGCACGGTCCGGGCTCTGGCTGCGGCCGAGACGCCTGTGCCGGTGGTGATGTGGTCGACGCTGACAGTGAAGGCGGTGCCATGTGCGTCGGTGTTGTCGGTGACCATCTGCGGCAGCCGCAGCGCCTCGCAGCGCTCGCTGGTCATCGGCGCGCAGATGATGCCGGTGGTGTGAGCGACGATGAAGGCCATCTGTTGCTCGGTAACCAGTTCGGCAGCCACCAGCAGGTCGCCCTCGTTCTCCCGGTCGGCGTCGTCGACAACGACAATCACCCGGCCAGCGGCCAGCGCGGCGACCGCGTGCTGCACGGCCTCGGTCGGCGAGCGCCGGACCGTGGTTGACGTGCTCATGGTGTCTCCGCCAGCGCGGCGTGGGTGCCGAATACCCGAGCGTGGTAGGTGAGCGGATCGCCGCTCAGGGTCTCGGCGGCGGTCACATTTCCCAGTGCGATGACGTGGTCGCCTCCGTCGACCAGTTCGGCGACCTCGCAGGCGAGCCAACCCGGTGCACCCGGCAGCCGGGGGATGCCCGAATGGACGTCCCAGGCCACACCGTTGAATTTACCGACCCCGCCCTTGCGGCCGAAGGCGAGCGCCAGCGCCGACTGGGTGCTGCCCAGCACATTGACACCGAACCGCCGGGAAGACCTGATCAGCGCCAGCAGGTCCGAGCCCCGGTCCAGCGCCGCGAGTACCATCGGCGGATTCATCGACAGGGAGGCGAACGCGCTGACCGTCGTGCCATGCGGTAGGCCGCCGTCCATCGCGGTGACGACGGTCACCGGCGTTGCGACGCCGGCCATCACCTCGCGAAACGCTGTCATCAGCAGCTCGTTCTCCGGTCCCACCATCAGGATTCCTCTCTACTCTTCAAGAGCGTGGCGCCGGCGCATGCGCGCTGCCATTGCTGTTCCCTCTGGGGTCGCAGACATCGGGCTGGACAATGGTTAGTCGGTTAGCCGGAGTTTCACTGGCCCAGCAGCCTCGCCGACAATAGGGAAAGCGTTGCTGCCCAAGCGAAGCGATGGGCGCTCTCGTTCGCCTGCCCGGGCGTATATGAAAAGCCGTGCCCAGATCCGGGATAGTATTCGTAGAAGGTGGGGTCGTGCCGAGTGTGAAGCGCATCGATCAGTCTTTGGTACTCAGCTGGCTGCGTGAAGTCGTGTTCAGGTCGGCAGACCTGCACAGGTCCCCGGACAGCCGGCGCGAGTGCGAACTCGTCCATCGTCTGCCCCTGAAAGTCGCTGCGACTCAGGGGGACTGGCATGCCTTCGATACTGACCGGGGTGGGCGACCAGATCGTCGGATTGTAGGAACTGAGGGCTTCGATTCGATCGTCGCTGCCACCGTGGAGGATCGCGATGCGACCGCCGAAACACCAACCGACGCCTGCGATAGAGGTGAGATCGAGTGCACTTTTCATGTAGTCGACGATCAGTTTCAGGTCGCGGACTACGCTCTTGTCTTCACGCTGTTTGGACTTCGCGAACATCTCTTTGACATTGCCAGTGCCGTCCTCACCGTCATAAGGATCCCAGACGACTGCGGTCAGGCCCTTGCTGGCAAAGGATTTCGCGAAAGCGCGCATGGTGTCATCGAGACCCATGATGGTGGGGTAGAGCAGCACTCCGGCGTGCGAAGTCCGGCCGGCGTGGGATACGTGGATGCGCAGCGAGTCAAGCCGACGATCTTCCGACCTCACGTCAAACCCCTGTTGCGCCATGGCCTGGCTCCAATCCTGAGAGATTTCGAATGCCCAGAGCGCTGGCTTCAGGCGATCGAGTTGGTGAGGTCACCGCAAGCCTCGATCTGGATCCTCACGACATCGCCCTTCTTCAGGTAATCGCCGCGGGGCATCCCGACTCCGGCCGGAGTGCCGGTTGCGATGACGTCGCCGGGCATCAGGGTCAGTTGGTGGCTGAGCCACTCGATCTGCTCGTAGACGTTGTGGACCAAGTTATTGGTGTTGGAGTTCTGCTTGAGTACGTCGTTGACCCACAGGCGGACGTCGAGGTCGTGGCAGTCCTGCACGTACGCCGCCGGCGTGATCCACGGCCCCATGGGCGCGGCCCCGTCGAAGCACTTCTGCCCGATCCAGTCGAAGGTCATGGAAGGTGGCCGGTCGCTTCGCGTCATCAGGTTGCGGGCCGACAGATCGTTGATAATCGTGTAGCCGGCGATGACGTCGGCGGCATCTGCGGCAGATACGTCGCGCGCGCGCCGGCCTACCACGACGCCCAACTCCGCCTCCCAGTCCAGTTGCTGCGACCCCTTTGGCGGCTGAACGGAGGCATGGTCGCCGATCACCGAGTGCGCGGAGGTTTTGACGAAGAACCACGGCTCCTTCGCGCGACTGTCTCGGTCGACGGCACCCTCCATCTCCTGCATGTGGTCCCAGTAGTTGGCGCCGGCGCAGAAGATGGCACGCGGATAAAGGATCGGCGCCAGCAGTTCCGCCTCCTCCAGGGGCATGCCCTCTTCCGCCGGCACGTTGTGGATCGCTGCCTGCAGGGCGGAGTCAGCTTTCGACCAGCTTTCCAAAATGGCAAGCACGGAGGAGGCGTCGACGTCAGCGCTGGCGAGAAGTGCCGCGGCTGGGTGGATCTGACTGCCCACTAGTACCCCCGGTACCGGCTTGCCGCCGTCGCGATAGGTCAACAGGCGATAACCGCCAAGGTCGGTGATTGTCATCGAAGCCTCCTGGACGCCGTTCAGGCGGAGCGGCAGCTAGTCATGGGGGAATACAACTGCAGATGACTCTCTGAGCTTCGCCGACCGGTCGGTCAGGCCCGCCCGGGCGGGCACTCGTGGCATCATCATACACACACTTTCCTGCAATCTGTCTACATTTCGCTGCAGGATACAACTCGGGTCACAGAGGAACCGCGTCTGCAACTACGGTTACGCCCTTCAGTGACCCTTGGACTCGCCGACGGAGGCGCTCTGGTGGATGCGCGCCCCATGCGCCCTCAGCTCCTCTCCACCTTGACCTAGGCAATGCCCGATCGAAAGCACCCGACCAACTGTAGACAGAAGCCAGATCATCTGTCTACTCTACTCACGGCAGTCCAAGCGCTCCGGCGCTCGCGCCCCGGTCAACCGCTGGTGGCGCTCTGGTTCTCTACCCGCAATGCGGCATGTCGCGAATGGACGTCAACGATGATGCCTACCCCGAATCCGGTCCGGGCGGTCACCGCTCCACCCGGCGCGGGGCTGCGCGTCGATCACGTCACCAAGCGGTTCGGCGGGGTCACCGCCGTCGACGATGTCACTTTCGCGGTCCTGCCCGGTGAAGCGGTGGCCGTGATCGGGCCGAACGGTGCTGGCAAGAGCAGCCTGCTCAAGATGCTGTCGGGGGTCTATCGGCCGGACGCGGGATCGATCCGGTTCGGCGACCTGGTCATCGACGCGCTACCCGCTCATGCCGTACCCCGGCACGGTATCGGTCTGGCCCATCAGATCCCCCGGCCGTTCAAGGGTTTGACGGTGCGCGAGAACATCACGGTCGGAGCGATGGCCCACCTCGGAGCCCGCCGAACGCGGGAACGGCACGCCTTCGTGGAATCGGTCCTGCGGACCTGCGGGCTGTCGGCGAAGGCCGGGACCTCCGCCGGGGCGCTGCGCCTGCTCGACCTCAAGCGCCTGGAACTGGCCCGGGCGCTGTCGGTGAACCCGTCGCTGATCCTGCTCGACGAGGTGGCCGCCGGGCTCAACGGGCGCGACCTAGAGCAGGTCATCGAGCTGATCCGGACGATCTCTGCGCAGGGCCGCAGCGTGATGCTGGTCGAGCATGTCGAAGGCGTCGTCGCTTCCTTGGTCAACCGCGTTCTGGTGATCGACTGGGGCAAGCTGATCGCCGAGGGCACGCCGGCCCAGGTCGCTGCGGACGAGCGGGTCAGGGCCGTCTACCTCGGTGGCCTGCAGGCGACTGCCCGGCCGGCTCGAGAGGTCACGGTCGCCGACGCTGCGCCCGCTCTGCTGCACGTCGGTGAGGTCACCACGGCTTACGGTGACATCGTCGCCTTGCGTCAGGTGAGCATCGAAATCCGTCCGGCAGAGATCGTTGCCGTCCTCGGGGCCAACGGCGCCGGCAAGTCGACGCTCGCCGGCACAGTCTCCGGGCTGCTGCGTCCCGCCAGCGGCACCGTCGAGTTCGCCGGCCGAGATGTCACCAGGCAGCCTGCGTTCGCCCGCAACCGCGCGGGCATCGCGCACTGCCCGGAGGGTCGCAGGATTTTCGTCGACCTGACCGTTCGGGACAACCTGCTGCTCGCTGGTACCGACGTGAACAAGCGCGAGCGGCAGATCCGGTTGGCTGCCGTCCATGACATTTTCCCGATGCTGGGTGAGAGGGCCGATCGGCGGGCCGGGGCGCTGTCCGGCGGCCAACAGCAGATGCTTGCCATCGGTCGCGCCATGATGTCCGACCCGCGCCTTCTCGTTTGCGACGAGATCTCACTGGGACTCGCCCCGGTCGCCATCGACGCCTTGTACGAGGCGCTGCAGCGCATCCGTAACCGCGGAGTCGCGGTGTTGTTGATCGAGCAGAACGTGCGCCGCAGCGTCACAGTGGCCGACCGGGTCTACGTGCTGGAGCGGGGAAGGGTCAGCTACAGCGGCGATCCGGCGCCACTGGCCGACGAAAGAACGCTCAACGAATTCTATTTCGGCCATGCTCCGAACCTTGCGCCCCTGTCCTGACCAACCGAGAAGGAGTCGTCGTGAACAGACGTTTGCTCTACCGTGGTGCCGTTGTCGTAGCCGCTCTGGCGCCCCTTACCCTGGGTGCCGGCTGTGGCGGGTCGGTCAAGGGCGAGAGCACCTCCTCGGCGCCGGCCGTCTCGGCTGCGGCAAGCGGGTCGTCGGAAGCTGCCGCCACCGGTGACGACCTGCTTTTGGGCGCGAGCCTGTCGATGACCGGCCCACTCGGCGATTTCGGTCGGGATTTGCAAATTGGGTACCAGCACAGACTGGACGAGATCAACGCGGCCGGCGGACTGAAAGTCGGCGGCACCACCCGTAAATTGACCATGAAGGTGCTGGACAATCGCAGCGATCCCAACATCGGAAGCCAGCAGATCCGTGAGCTGGTGCTCAAGGACAAGGCCGTCGCCCTTCTCGGCGCCTGTACTCCGGCGATAATCGTTCCCCAGGCGCAGGTCGCCGATCAACAGAAGGTGCCGTACACCTCCTCTTGCAATCCCGTTCGGGCCTTCCAGGCCGGAAACACCAGCGGCTGGAAGTACGCCTGGGATATCTCCTTTGACGAGGCCGATCAGGCCACCGGTGTGGCCAAGCTCCTCGCCGAGACCGGCAGCACAACGAACAAGAAGGTTGTGCTCTTCGAGGACACCGACCCGGACGGCGTGGCGCAGCGTCCGCTGAACCTCGCGGCCATGAAGGCGGCCGGTCTCGACGTGGTCGGCGACTACACCTTTCCCGTTGGTACCACCGACTTCTCGTCCTTCATCAACGACGCCAAGAGCAAAGGGGCGCAGTTGCTGTACGCCGTGATGATCCCGCCGGACGGCATCGCGTTGTGGAAGCAGATGAAGTCGCTGTCTTTCAGCCCCCCCGTCGCTTTCGCGGCGAAAGCCTCCGCCGCCCTGAGCTGGACGAAGGCGCTCGGCCCGCTCGCCGAAGGCACCCTCGGAGGTGCCTTCTGGTCGCCGGCCGCCGGCAAAGCCAACAGTCAGGATCTGCACACCGCGTTGAGCCTGAAGTTCCCGAACAACCTGGGCGATGAACAAATCGCCGTGCTCGGCTACACCGTCGCGGCCATCGTCACCGACGCTATCAAGAGCGCCAGCAGCACCGATGCCGACGCGCTCAACACCGCAATCGGCCACACCAGCGGCGATTACCCGCTGGGCACGGTCAAGTTCGATGCCACTACTCACACTTCGACCACACCGTTCCTGGCGGTGCAATGGCAGAACGGCCAGCAGGTGCAGATCCTGCCTGCCGATCCGTCGGTGAAGACGCAGTTTCCGGCCAAAGGCCTGCAGCCGTGATCCATTGGGCAGCGACAGCACAGTTTCCTAGGGGCAGCGGTGTACCTGAACGCGGTCATCAACGGGCTGCTGTTGGGCGGGCTCTACGCCCTGGTGGCGCTCGGCCTGTCGGTGGTCTTCGGCGTGCTCCGCCTGATCAACCTCGCCCATGGCGAGATTCTCGTCGGCGGCGCCTACCTGGCCTACCTGGGCACGGAACATCTGGGCCTGAGCACGTTCGCCGCGCTGCCCATCGTGGTCGTCGTGGTCGCCGGGCTCGCCTATCTGGTCCAGCGTTACCTGGTCACCGGGTTGCTGCTCCGCGGCGCAGATGGGGCCTTGGTGGCCACGTTCGGAATTTCGCTGCTCCTGCAGGGACTGTTCACCGCAGGCTTCAAGTCCGACCCGAAGTCGTTGCACAGCGCTCTTGCCACCTCAGGATTCACGGTCTTCGGCGCGCAGACCCGGACCAGCTACCTGGTCGCCTTCGTCACCGGCGCCGTGCTCTGCGTCGCCGCCCATCTACTGCTCACCCGCACCCGGTCGGGCACCCGGATCCGGGCGGCCGCCGCGGACCCGGCGACCGCGGGACTGATGGGCATTGACATCCGGCGCGTCTTCGCGGTCACCTTCGCGGTCGGCGCCGCGGTGACGGCGTTGGCGGGCGTGCTGTTGGGAGTCACCTTCAGCTTCACCCCGATAACGGGAACGCAGTACCTGGTCGTCGGCATCGCGGTGGTGGTGCTCGGTGGCGTCGGCAATGTGTTGGGTACCTTCGGTGGTGCCCTGCTGCTTGGCCTGGTGCAGTCGTTGGCCGCCGCGCAGTTCGGTGGCGGTTACCGCGATCTGTCGGTCTATCTGCTGTTCTTCGTGGTTCTAGCCATCCGACCGCAAGGGCTGTTCGCGCGAAGGGCACTGCTATGAGCAGGGTCCGGGTCATATTTCGTACCGCCGACCGCCGACCGCGGTTGTGGACGGGCACGGCGTTGTTCGGCGTGCTCGCCGTCGCGCTCTCGGGATCAACGGCGCTGTTCACCGCCTATCAGCTGGACATCCTGACTACCCTGCTCGCCTTCGTCGGTCTGGCCCAGGCCTGGAATATCTTGGCCGGCTTCGGTGGTCAGGTGTCGTTGGGCGCCAGCGCGTTCGTCGGTACCGGCGCTTACGCCGCCGCACTGCTCGAACTCCATGCCGGGCTCGGCTATCCGCTCGCCGCCCTGGGCGCTCTTCTGGCCGGCGGGGCACTGGCCGCCGTGCTGTCGATTCCGCTGCTGCGATTGCGCGGCGATTACTTCTCCATCGGCACGCTCGCGGCCGCGCTCGCGCTTCAGTCCTGGGCGGTGAACTGGGATTTCGCCGGCGGCTCCACCGGATTGGTGCTGCCCGGCGACGGCATTCCGGGTCAAGTTGAGATCTTCCAACTCGCCTGCGTAGTCGCGGCGGCCGCGATGATCAGCGCCTTCGTGGTCGCAAATTCCGGCTTCGGCATGCGGCTGAAGGCTTTGCGGGACAACGAACCAGCCGCTATCGGGCTAGGCGTGACGATGTTCCGGCACCGCCTCGGCGCGCTGGTTCTGTCGGGGGCGCTCAGCGGGCTGACCGGAAGCCTGCTTGCCATGCAACAGATCAGCTTCGAGCCCAACGGGATGCTCGGAATCGGATGGACCATCAACGCGCTGCTGATGACCATCGTCGGCGGCATCGGGACCGTCCTGGGTCCCGTCGTCGGCGCCGTCGCGGTCTATTACCTGCTGACCAAGCAGTTGGAGAGCTACCAGACGGCTGGCCTCATGATCGAGGGCGTGCTGCTGATTATCATCGTGCGTTTCGCGCCGCGGGGCCTATGGCCACTGCTCAGCCTTGGTGTGACCAAGCTGCTGTCATCGCGTCGGCGCCGACCGGCAGAGTTGATGGCGACCACGGATGATGCCGTGCTCGAGGCGCGGCATGCCGACCTGAACGAGGCGATTTCCCGGTGATCAGGCATTGGGAACTTCGCCTGACCAGGGCCGGCGAGCACACCCGCTTTGCCAGCGCGATCAGGGCCGAATTGGCCCGGCGGTTCTTGGGCACCGTCAGCAGCCCGCCGAGTCCACTGCCGACCCCGTCACTCATTAGCGCAGTGGCGGCAGTCTTGTCTCATCGGTAGATTTGTGCGGCGATGTGTGTGAATGAGTGGATGAGTGGGTTGGCGTTGCCACTGTTCCAGGCGACGATGAGGCGGCTGGGTGGCATGTCGGCCAGTGGAACCGTTGTGAGACCGTCGGGCAGATCGTGAGTGAGTGGTGTCAGCCCGATGGTGCCGTTCCAGGCAACGGCCTGCAGGCACTCTTGGATGGTTCGCACGACCGGACCGTCCCGCAGGTGATCGGTCGGCGCGGTGCCATTCCAGTAGGCGCGCCAGATCGGGTCGGTTCCGTCGGGTAGTTGGAACCACTGACGATCAGCGAGATCGCGCAGGTGCAGGGTGCTGTGGTGGGCGAGCGGGTCGTCGGTGCGCAGCACTACTCCGACGGGGTCGGAGCGCAGCAGCTGGGTGCTGATGCCGGCGGTGGTGAACGGCGCCCGGGTGAGGGCGAGGTCGACCAGGCCGGCCCGTAGCCCGGTGGTGGGGTCGGTGAGGTCGGCTTCGCGGATGCGGATGTGCACGTGTGGGTGGCGCTCGCGGAAGGCGGCGGCCAGGCGGTGGCCGGCCTGTTCGGCGCTGTCGGCGAGGATGCCGATGGTGATGGTGGCGTTGCCGGCTGCGGCGGCGACTCGGGTGCGTACCTGCTCGGCCTGTTCCAGCATTGTGCGGGCCTCGTCGTGGAGCACGATCCCGGCGGGGGTGGGGGTGACTCCGGTGGGGGAGCGGTGCAGCAGGACGGTGCCGAGTTCGGTTTCCAGCTGTTTGATGGCTCGGCTCAGCGGCGGCTGGGTCATGTGCAGCCGGGCGGCAGCGCGTCCGACGTGGCGTTCCTCGGCGACGGCCACGAAGTAGCGCAGGAGGCGCAGGTCCATGACCGGGAACGATACCCGCCCGGTATTGGTTGTACGGAACTGGTGTTGGACGGCGCGGGCATTGCCCGATGGACTGAGTATCCGGTCCACCGCGAAATCACGCGGGCAATCGTCACTTGTAAGGAATAGGTGCGTCATGGCTGAGTACGAGCTTCCCGAGCCGGTTGTCCAGATCTCGGGGATACAGGAACTTGCACGCGACCTGGTGGTGATCCCGAACCGGCGGGTGGGATTGGTGCCCAACATCGGGATCATCGGCGGCACCCAGTCCGTGCTGGTCGTCGACACCGGGATGGGACCGCGCAACGCCGAGAAGGTCTTGGATTTCGCCACCGAGTACGCAGCGGGCCGCAAGCTGTATCTGAGCACGACGCACTTTCATCCCGAGCACGCGTTCGGGGCGCAGGTGTTCGCCGGCAAGGCGACGTTCCTGATCAACCAGGCGCAGGCCGAGGACCTGGCCACCAAAGGTCCTGGTTACCTGGAGATGTTCCGAGGATTGGGCGAACCGGTCGCCCGGCAGCTGGAAGGCGTCCAACTGGCCACACCGGACGTCGTCTACGACAACTCCTACGAGCTGGACCTGGGCGGCCGGGTGGTGCAGCTAAAGGCCACCGGCCGTGCGCACAGTAAGGGCGATCAGGTGGTGACAATCCCCGACGCCGGGGTGTTGTTCGCCGGCGATCTGGCGGAGGCCGGGCAGTTCGCGATCTTTCCCTGGTTCCCGCCGCACGACACCGACGTCTCCGGCATCCGCTGGATCGCGGTGATGCAGCGTCTGGCCGCGCAGAGCCCGCGGGTGGTGGTTCCCGGCCACGGCGACGTCGGCGGCCCGCAACTGCTGGCCGACGTCTCGGATTACCTTCAGCTGCTGCGTGATGAGACCTGGATTCGACGGGACTCGGCAATGTCCGAGGAGACGATCGTCGAAGAGGTCCGAGCACTGATGATCGAGCGGCACCCGGACTGGGCCGCACCGGAATGGATCGCCACTGGTGTCGGCTGCTTGTGCTCCGAGCACGCGGCGTGAGCGCCGGTGCGCGACCACCGCGAACAAAGCCCCGATGAGCGACCCCGCTGGTACCGCTGACTTCCAAGATAGACGCGAGCGGGGTATCGCCGCCTACGCCAAGATCTTCGCGGTACCCCAAGAGGAGGTTCTGGCTGCCTTTGCGACGCGGGTCGGTCCGGTGTTCACCGAGGAAGCGCTTCAGGGTGCCGGTGGATCTGCGTGGTCGAACCCGGCATTGACCGGACGGGACCGCAGCATCGCGATCATCACGGCACTCGCGGCGCAGGGCGTATCCGGAGATCGCCTGGGCACACATCTGCAACTCGGCCGAGAGCACGGCCTGGACGAGGAATCGCTCACCGCCTTGATGACACTGCTGGCCGGCTACATCGGGTACCCCCGAGCGTCCCTGGCCATGGAGACCGTCCACGCGCTTTTCGCCGCCACCGATCAAGCGGACACCAACTGCCCGTAGGGAACCAGCTACGGGTCGTCTCACTGGGCGTCGAGGTGAACTGGGAGAGCTAGGATCGTCGGTTTGAGGCACCGGCCGTGAGGTTTCCGGAGGCACCGGCGGTGGTTACCGACCGACGGGGCCGTCGGGACCAAGGTCTTCCGAAGTACCACGAAGTACAGGTCGTCGCCGAGTGGCGGGCGAAGACGGGTCGGCAGGAAAAGGTCGGGTTACGCCGGTGCGGACGGATCCTCTTCGCTCGTAGTACCCGATGAGAGCGTCCTGCTGGGCCAGTACGGTCATCTCCAGCTGCTGGGGGTTGAAGAGATCGACCGCGGCGTGTTTGGCTGCGGCCATGAGGTGTCGTCCCAGTCCTGCGCCTTGGCAGCGTGGGCGACGGCGAAGGTGCCGAAATAGGTGATGTTTCCGCCTTGGTTCTGAAGGGGGGAGGTTGGCGACCGGAGCCAAGGTTCTTCCTTTCAACGGGCACGCCACCGTTCACGATCACCCACCGGCTGCCTTGCTTGCGATAGGTGCCCGCACCACCGCCGCATCGCTGATGAACTCGCCACGCTGCTGCTCAGCCCAGAACACCTGCACGTTCTCTGTGATCATGTGATTAGCGAACCGGATGATCACACCTTTACTCAGTCTGGTGTTGCAATCACCGCAAGAACCCAAGGTTCGGCTATCGGCACAGCTCTTTAGCCGGATTTTAGGTCGGCCGTCTCTGGGTGGCGGTTGGAGGTGAGGGTCCGGGATCGGGGTCGACGCCGGGTTGTTCTCTGGTCAGATGGTGAAGATGACGCGGCTGCGGCCGTAGTCGGTGGTCCAGGCCTTTTCGACTTGGTCCAGTGGTAGCTCGGTCAGGTCGATCTGCAGGTTCGCCGAGCTGATGATCTGCAGTGCCTCGGTGGCTGACTGCACGATGTCAGGCACACGTACTGCTCCGATCCCGCTGCCCATCAGCACAAGCGAGGTGGAACCCAACACACTGGTTGGCACGCTGGTCGACCCGCCCGCAGCGCCGCCGGCGATGACGTAGCGGACCGGCTTGGCCGATTTGTGGCTGCGGGCGGCGGCGGTCAGGACCATCTCGGTGGGTGAGCCGGAGAGGTAGTCCAGGACGATGTCGATCCCCCCGTCGGCGAAGTGTGCCGCCAGCGCATCCTGGATGAGGTTGGTGTCGGCGGTGAGGTCGATGGTGTCATCAGCTCCCAGCTCACTGAGCCTGGCAAGTGCGTCGGAGTTGCGGCCGGTGGCGATGACGCGGTCGGCGCCGAGGTGCTTGGCGATCTGGACGGCGATCTGCCCGGTCGTACCCGTCGCGCCGTTGATCAAGACGGTCTCTCCGTGCTGGAAGGCCGCACGGGCGCGTAGCGCGCTGATCGGTGACTGGCCTGGGTTGATGATCGCCGCGGCGAACACGTCGCTGACGTTGTCTGGGATCGGCAGGCAGAGCGCCTGCGGCACGAGCGTTTTTTCAGCCATGCCGCCGAAGGGCGCTGTCGGCAGCAAGAACCCGACTCTTGTGCCGCTCTCCGTCTGACCGACGCCATCGACGCCGGGTACGAGTGGGAAGACTCCTGCCATCGAGTAGTGGCTACCCGTCGCCCGCGCCCGCGTGGCGTTGGAGAGCGCGGAGGCCGCGACGTGAACAACTACCGAGCCGTTCTGCGGCTTGGGTTCGTCGAAGTCCCTGTAGATGGGTGACTGGTGTGGACCTTGGACGACTGCGGCTTTCATCTGTTCTCCATTTGTCGACGGATACGCAAGCTGCTGATCAGAGCTCGCCAGGCACGGCGAACCGGTAGAACACGCCGCCGACGGGCTGGATGCCCATGAGCAGCCAGACGGCGTTTTCGAAGTCGCGGGCTCGTGATAGGTCCCCGACGCGCACCGGGTCGTAACCGGCGTCGCGGATGAGCTGCTCGGTGACCTCTCGGGCGCCCTCGTCTGCGACGTACCAGTTGCTCGGCCGCACTCGCTGCTCGCGCACCACGCCTAACAGCCCGCCGAAGTTCATGTTGAAGCTTTTGGCTACCGGAGCGTGGGTGAAGGACTTCACCTCCTCGGCGTACGACGGGAAATCGCCATGACGCTCGGGCAGGACGTTCGTCGCATCGATCGCGATCTTTCCCTCCAGCCCCGTCACCCCGCTCAGAGCGGGCGAGATCAATGCGCCGGGCACGGCGACCAGGACGGCGTCGGCGTCCGAGGCGTCCCCGCCGTCCCGGCCGAGCTCGTCGACCTCGTGGCCTGCATCACGCCACAGGTCCGCAAGCCCTCCGCCGATCCTGCCTCGTCCGATTGTCACGATCTTCATTTCGGCCCTCCATCGGTTGGGCGTCTGGGTGGGTTGTGTGCCCCCTGATGTCCATCTCCCTCGAGCGGAGGGCAGGCAGGCGGCAACTGGTTGATGTGTGAACATGCTACGGTCCTATTGGTTCACACGTCAACCAGAGCGTATTGGATGGGTGTGACCGAGGAGCGGTGGTTGGATGATCAGGAGCAGCAGGCCTGGCGCGGCCTGATGGCGATGCAAGAGGGCCTCGGAGAGTTCATCGAGCGGCAGCTGCGCAGCCGATGCGGCCTTTCGAACGCCGACTTCCAGGTCTTGGCCCACCTCTCGGAGGCATTCGAGGGCAGGTTGCGGTCGTTCCAGCTCACTCGGCTACTGCACTGGAGAAGAGTCGCCTTTCTCAACACCTGGGCCGGATGCCAACCCGTTGCCTGGTGTTGCGCGAGCGGTGCCTCGACGACCGGCGGGGGCAGTCGTCGGGATCACTTCGCGCGGCACAGAGCTGATAGAAGCCGCGGCACCGCAGCATCTGGCCGACACCGACAGCCGGTGTGGGCTTTCAGGTACAGGTGTTGCCGCGATGATCGCCGACCTGGGAACTCCGCGAGCACCTCGGTATTCAGCGGTGGCTGATCGCCGGCGGATCCTGGGGCACCACGTTGGCCCCGACCCATGGCCAATCACACCCGGATCAGGTCACGGGCTTCGTGCTCGTCACTGGCGCCCTCGTTCCAGCCGTGGCTTGCCCGCAGGGACCCGCCGTTCCGCGTAGTGTTCACCTGCAGGTAGCTCATTCCTGGGCGAACGATGCATTCCTGGGCCGACAGGGCGTTCTCGACGGTGTCGCGACCAGCGCCCATCTACTGCCGGTGCTCATTCACGGCCGGCTGGACATCAGCGGCCCACTCGTGACCGCGTGGGAACTGCACAAGCGGTGGCCCGGCAGCTGGCTCGTCGTCATCGATCACGAGGGTCAAAGTGGCGCAGACATGAACACACAGGTCAAGCGGGAAACCGTGATCATCTGCTGCCGCTGTTGAGCAACAACTCGCGAGGGGATCTGACGGGATTGATTCATCACAACGACGCGGGCAGCCAATGTTTCGTTTCACGGATCGGCTCTCGGAGGTAGGAATCGAGGCTTCGATCGGGACGGTTGGGGACGCACATCACAATGCGTTGGCTGAGTCGATCGATGGCTTGTACGAGACGGACTTGATCAGCCCAGGTAAGCCGTGGCGAGATGCACGCATATCGAGGTGGAG
>JAABUT010000708.1_pt1 | contig 47308 bp, 41 predicted proteins | sample 5559281 | NCBI WGS metagenome assembly JAABUT01 (sample SAMN10711880, study PRJNA513359) | rock metagenome | isolation source: Antarctica rocks | place: Antarctica: Victoria Land, Ricker Hills nord | collected 2016-01-04
GTAGATGTACGTAGGTGCGTAGTAGCTGACTGAGAAAGGGGAGCTGAATACTTTGCTCGAAGCTAGTGAAGCTAGCAAGGGGGTTAAGCGAATGCGTTAACAACAATTACCCCGGCAAGGTAGTAAAGTTCGGATGTGGCTCGAGAGTCTCTTTTTCGACTACCAACCAATAAAGTCAACCCTCGATCAGAAGAACACACAAACACAGTACGAGATTCATTGAAGAGTATGACCACTCACCACTCCGACTTCCCTGTCCTCGACACCTATCAAGCCGTGGTCTCGGCGTTCAGCGACTTTCTGACAGTGGCAATCCACACGATTCTCTACGAACGGAATATCTATCCGCAAACCTCCTTTATTAGTGCTCGCAAGTACAACTATCCTGTGAAACAGAGCAGGCACCCCAAGGTCTGCAAGTGGATTCAGGATGCTGTTGCTGCAGTCGAGGTCCAGATGTTGAAGGTAATCGTTCCGTTTAGTGAGGACTGTGTTCTAGTGCCTTTTTGTATGCGACGCAACACGTTCGTATGCGCAACAAAGTCTTCTTGGTTCTTTCGCTTTAGATGTTCTAGAAAAAGCTCTTGCTTAAAATTTGTTTCGAAGATTTGAACTCTTTTCTGATTGGTTCACTGTGGGTATACCACTTCAGCTCAGGCTTGAAGGTTGGATATCTGATCAGTTATAGTGGTCAAGTTACGAATAGATATGCATATAGAGTCAACTTAATGATGAGCAAAATATACCCTTCGTTCAGCTTAAGGGATTTCAAGGGTGCCATGTTTCAAGCTGTCCCTGCTTGTCTCTGTTCACCACCACGTCACACTTCCCATCATCATTTGTGTGACATGTGGTTACATTCTAACGTAACCCATCCAGTCCATCATTCGGACATCTTCGTCTTCCTTTTTATTCAGTAGCTCAATCATTCGACAGTACTCCTGATCGATCTTCCTTCAATTCCTCATCATCGTCATTCTCATCACACACCCCTTCCATTTCCACCCGTTTCCCAAAAGTCCACCGCTGACTTTCTTTCTTCCATAGTGCACCATCGCAACCACCTCCCTCCTAATCCACTCCCCCCCACCCACCTCCAACCCCCTAGAACGCTATCTCTTCTCCACCGCCTCGTTCCCCCTAATCCCCCCCTCCGAGCTCCTAACCCCCTTCTCCCCAACCCCCACCTCTACTTCAGCCTCCAACGACCAAACGCCCCACCCCGCCACAACAACAACCACCACGACACCCCCAACCCAAGACCTCCCCGAACACTTCCGCGCCACCATCTCCCGCCTCTCCCACCTCAGCAGCACCCTCTCCCCCCTCCCCGAAAACTGCTCCTTCACGCTCGTGGTCGAACTGCGCGACAGCACCCCAGAACACATGGCAGACCCGCCGATCGGGCACCCGCAGAAGTGGATTGCGGCGGACGTGGGGTTGCAGAGGGGGGGGAAGGGAGGGGATGAGGGAGGGGGGGGAAGGGAGAGAGGGGATGAGGGAGGGGGGGGAAGGGAGAGAGGGGAGGAAGGTCAGGGGAAGGAGAAAGGAGGAGGGAAGAAAGGGAGGGATTTAGGAGGGGTGAGGACGACGCCCGTGAGGGCGGTGGAGGCCGGGGCGTTCAAGATGGAGGTGTGGGTTGAGGAGGGGAGGGGCAAGGTTGAATTGGAGGAGGCGGAACGACTGGGTGCGGGAGTAGGGGGTTAGGGGATAAAGGGCTAGGCAGGGTTATCTCGAGAGATGGAGATTTGGAACGGGTCGAGAAGTCAAGCATGGTGTACGATGAGAGCGGGAGGTTGTTGTTCATCCAAATTATATATTATGCACGGCCGTAAAATTCCATACAGGAAAGATGTTATTATAGAATTCCGAGAGGAGGCTACTCACGCTCTGTGAGATGTGATGCCAGGCTAGAAAGGGACTGCCCCAGGTGACGTCAAGTCCATAGTGCACCGATGCCAACGCCTTGCTAGAGACAAAGACCGCTAATACGAAATTTCCAACGCCACGCTGACAGGTGGGTAGGATATCTAGAAATAAGAACAAACCAGCGCTTGGAGACAAGCGAACATGAAGACTGATTACAAGAGCACTGATGTGCCATTCTCCTTCAACTGCTCCCTGAACTCCCTAAAATGTTGAATGATCGTGGCAAAAGCGAGTTTCGGTGGTGCCGTTTCGTAGAAAACCTTTCCATTGGAATTGTTGATTTCAGCCAAACTCGAACCGACGTCGAACCCGTTCGGCAACCTGAGGCTGGCGAGGCAACGGCGGCGGATTGACAAGCACGGCGTCCATACCTGGTCTACCGGCCCCTATATGAGCTAGATAATCCTGAAAGGTTGGGAAAGCGTCGGGATGTCTCTGGGCCGGTAAGATTCCAGGCTGTATTTCTCCCCAGCCCTGGCCTTCGCCATCCATGCCCATTATTCGTCTCTGGTTGACCGTTCTCAGGATAGCGGCTTCGCGATCATCGGGGCCAGGTACATAAACAGCGTTGACCCTCCGAGCGAAGTTCTGGGCAAGGTCTTGATGGACGGCCATTTGCTGCATTATTGCATGCTGGTTCTGGAGATTCCGTTGGCGCTGTTGATGGAGAGCAGCTTGCTGAATGGCATGTTGCGCGCGGATTTCAGGGTGGGGGAAATTAGGATTGGGGAGTCGATGAACTCCCAGATCTCTGTTGGAAGGGATATTGGTTACTTCGGCGAACTTGATCTTGAGATCGTCCTCGGTCAGATTCGGATTCTCAGCGCGGACCTTCTTCAAAGCTTCCGCTTCCGCTTGGTCGAGGTTCGCTTTGCGGCGAATCTGAAGGTCGTCATACGTGGGACATTTCTGGCCTGCTGTTGGAGCTCTTGTTCCATTTGCCCCTCCTTCAAAATGATTGTATCCGTCCTTGGTTATGTCTTTTCCGCAATAGTCGCAGAGCCAACCGCCACACGGGCAGATTACCTTGTTACATCCGTCTTCTTTGACGATCTTGACATTGCACTTCGGACAGGTTCTTAGGAGAGCCTCAGTCCTCGCTTCCTCTACGACATGGCGCTCGCTAACACCATTCTCCTTTTTGGCTTCCTCGCACGATAAAGGAATGTGTGACTCTACGTTGCACAGGCGGCAGCTCGTCTTCTCACACTCTGGATTCGAACACCGAAACTCCCTATCGATACCGACAGGCGGACAAATCGCAGCAAAATCGCAAAAGGGACATCTCGACAGACCCTCGAGTTTAGCGAGTCGTATCTGAGCCTGCTGTTGACCACGTTCGAATGCCTCAAAAGTCTTCTCGTCTAAGAAACGTTTCTTCTCACCGTGACCGAATGATGCTTTACAGCCACTGCCGTCCATGCATTGAAGCTTAAAGCGGGTCTGTCCAATTTCCTCTTGTACATTACGTTGAGCACAATCGAAGCAGAAAAAGTGAGGCTCGTCGCCGTCGCAATGAGTGAGCTTGTTGATCGGATAATCACCGAAGCAACATTGGCACTCCATCACATCTCCATTGTCCCGGTATCGTTGCTCGTCTACTGCTTCGGCATCCGCAAGATCCTTCTCGCTCTTTCGTTTTGCTACTGATGATTAGCGTAGAGGATCTATACCGAAACAGAAATACGCAGCTCAAGGACCGAGCAACTTACCCTGTTCCTTTTGACGGTACTTCCGCGCAGCTTTTATCTCCATTCTAAGCTCTTCAATTCCGTGTCCAGTTACGCCCGTCGCATCTAAATGACCAGAGCTTCCCGGCTTTGGTCGTCTCGGTCTTTTCAACCTCGCATAAGATGCTCTACCATCTTCGTACGTGGACTCTGCTAGCTCCAGCGCCAGGTAAGTGGCGTAGAAGTGACCCAATTCTCTCAACTTGAGTTCTATGAATCTCTTGGGGACGTTGACGAACTCTTCCTGGAGTACGACGCGCCTGTGGGTTTGTATTGTTAGCCATTGCTTTGGAAGATTCGTGATCCCTTACGCTTCTTCAGAGTATCGAAATGTCACAGCCCGGCGCGCTTCATCTCTCGCAGCCTCCCTCCATCGAGCGGCCTCTTCCTCGTCACTGTTTGGCTTCATCGATCTCTTCCGCTTCAGCTCTTTGATCCTGTCTTTCTCCTTGGGATATTTGCCTCCTCCGTCCAGAATCCCCGTGACAATGTCTTGGGCCACGACTTCCGTTGCAGGTGCCAGTAGAGGTGGCTGCAAGATCTCTGGATTTTGAAGGCGTGCATCGTAGAGCTGCTGGACATGATCATGACAGATGTCGGGGAACACCTCTACCACTGCGTTGAGGCATGTTTGGTAGAAATTCCGACGTTCTGGCAAACCACCGTGTAAAGTCCGTGCGTTCTGCCCATCTTGAAGCATAGCTGGGTCAGTGTTGTCATCGTCATTGAAGGCGGCTTCGATTTCATTCAGACTCAAAAAGGCCTCGTCCTCCGAGGGCAGGCTCGGGTCATCACTATCATCCTCGATCTCGATAATCTCTCCTTGGGGAAATACGTGTCGCATAGCCAATTGAGTAGAAATTGGAGGAGCACGGATGTTCAGAGTGGACGCGGGGTTCACGGGCCCGTTAACTGCAGAAGTACAAGTTACGTGCTCAAGTCTCCAGGCTACCAGAAATTTCTGGGCACAACGCTGAGCCGATGCAAAGACTTGAGGTTTCCAGACACCGGTCGTTTACTTTCCAGCTTGGGCTTTTCTGTTGACACGGCGAAGCAGCCTGCGAGGATCCGCTCCACTTTGGACTCGGTGCACAGGAACCTGTTGTGCGATAATTGCAAGGCTGAGGAGTGATCAGAGATATATCCGCAGTCAGGCTGTAGAAAGAAGGGGGAAGAAAGATGGCGAGTATGATTCCTGATTCGGGGGTGCGACATACGGTACCACTCTCTCAGCGGCGAGACCGGGGGGGGGGGAAGTTTATAACGGTGTTTGTCTTACTTGGCTAGGTACTCTAACACATGAATCCGCATGTTCTGTGCAGCGCCGACTTTTGTTTACCTTATTGCCCGGCCTTGTTGCTACGGGAGGCTCAGCAACTTTGATCACAACCCACAAGCAAGGCCTTAGATTCGGGCGGACTTAAGAAGCGAAGAGCCTCACGGACGGCCCCTCGGGCGCACCCATTCATTAAGGTAGGTAGGTAAGGTCCGTATGGTTTGGTTCGCATCAGAGTACGGAGTAGATACGCTACGGATCAGACAACCCTGCAATTGGAGATTGGCGAGGAATGTCCAGACGGGGTGTCAATTGGACGCGCCATGGGGTTGACTCGACCACGTTATTGGAAAAGAAGAGAAAAGGAGAATTACATTGTACCGACTCTCACACCTCTTGTTGCACAATGGGAAGCTCAACGTCCCACCCATTGTTAAGGTACTTTACGTAGGCACGGTAGGTAGCTGTTACTGTAGTACGGAGTACATTAACTACCTTACCTACCTTACCTACTCTCCAGGGGAAGCTCTAAGGCTCCCGAACACCCCTGTCACACGCCAAGACCCGATGCTACCTACCTCCTACTTGTATCATCTTAGCGTCATCTCTACATCACGGCTGCCTGCGCTTAGCCGCGGTGTCCTTGTCTCCCCGTGAATCACATTCCTCCTTCATGCACCAATAGGTTGGGGTTCTCCCAAACACGGCTGAAGAAGGTTAAAAGCCTGGCACTTCTCCCCCATATCTCAAAACAATACAATGATTCCCCCACCTACGCCACTTCCCCCGTTCCTTTGTGCTTCGTGACTGAAACGCAATGCCCTCCTCAACCATCAAACTCCCCGCCAGCGATTCCCCAAACCTCTGTCTCGTCCACCCCACCGACGATGAGAAAAGTGCTACCTGGATCCTGAATGGCCAGGTCTGGAGAGGACAGCTTCCACTTCCCACCTACTTCCGCCGTGAGGTCCATCTGGCAAACCAACCCTTCACCCGCGATGGGGGAATAACCTATTGGATCCTTGTTGACACCTCTTCGATTGCGCACCCGCGAACCATACTTGCTAGCTGCGAGACATTGCGGAAACGTGCATTGGTTTCGAGGGATGGCCAGCAGGTGCAGGATGTCATAACTCATGGGATTGGGAGCGTTTTCTGTGATCCAGCGTACCGAGGGAAGGGCTATGCGGCCAGAATGCTGTCGGAGCTGGGAAAGATACTGGATACGTGGCAGCAGCAGAATGAGCACAGGGCGGATTTTACAGTGCTATTCTCCGACATAGGGAAGGTAGACACCAACAGTATCCTTGTCGAGTGATGATTGCGCTCACCAACCTCTCAACAGAACTTCTACACCAAACTGGGATGGAAAGCTTTTCCCTCCAGCCACATCTCCTTATCCGCCAAATTCGCCGAAGGAGACATGTCCTGGCCAATTCGCGACACCACAGCCGTACGGGCGCATGACCTACCAGAGCTCTGCAGGCTCGACGAAGAGTATATGAGAGCCAAAATGTTGGGTCGGGTAAATGGGTCTTCAAAAGTACGAGTTGCGCTGATACCAGACGCGCAAACAATGCAATGGCACCACGCGCGAGAAGAATTCGCAGCAAAAGAGCTGTTCGGCCGCACACCGGACGTCAAGGGCGCCATGGCACAAGACAAGAACACAGACGAACGAGTCTGGTGTATATGGACCCGCACCTACGGCAACGACCGCGACGGCAACACCCTGAACATCCTGCGTCTCGTGACCGAAGGCTCCGAAGACCTGATGCGGCAAGATCCCCAATCAGAAAGCAACAACAACGACGAAACCCGTGACCCCGCAACCAAGAGAAAGATCCACGCAACATCCCTAGTGCTGCAGGCAGCACAGCACGAAGCCGCGAAATGGGGCATGAAAGAGGTGCAGCTGTGGAACCCTACACCCCTCTGCGTCTTGGCCGCGCAGCAGATCAAGCCGGGGACCCAGGTGATCCATCGGGACGAGGAGAGCATTGCTAGTTTGCGGTGGCACGGTGCTGAGTTGGGCAAGGGGTCCGAGGTGGAGTGGGTTGGGAACGAGAAATACGGATGGTGCTAAAGGAATGGGGTCGAAGATAAAAACTCGATTTGGATAGATGGCAGCACTACCCGCAATAAAAAATTAGATTCAAGCTCCAACAAAATCCCCAATGCCCCCGTTCCCCACCATAATCTTCTGCGGCGCAAACCTCGCATCAATGTTCGACCTTGTAGACTAGAGTTGAGGAGGAGGAGGAGGAGGGTTAGAGTGCGATCCAACAACGGGTTGGGAAACCGAACAGAAGTGCGTTTGACACGACTCACACGGCAGTCTCGCATTTTGTGCCACGGAGTTCTGGATATGCATTGACGACATCTCGACGGAAGTACGGCATAATGGATTTGGAACGAATGAGATGCTGCTATTCTTTCAACAGCGGCATAAGTGCAACGGGATCTTTTGGGGTCGTACACCAAAGATTTTCTAAAGATTCAACTTTTGCACTGATGTACTGTAGAACAATCAAAACTAAGATGCTCTCAACGTCGAGAGTTTTTAAACTTCTCATGCCACTTGCCCATGCGCTTTCCGCTAGCGTTGGTGGCCGAGGAGGAGCTCGAAGGATCATGTGTGTCTGTTCCGTTATCGAAGGCGATTCTGCTTTTTCCCACGTTGTGATACTTTCCCTGGACACAGCACTCGATCAGGAATCGGCACGCTAGAACCATGAAGCGCCCTTACCTTGATTACGTCCATTGTAGCAAGCTCTCTCCATGCCTCTGGTAGCTGGCCCTTCCATTCACGCAAGAAGTCGGACATCTGAATCCCTTCGGGAGTTGATTGTGATTCTAAGATCATGACACCAACCCAGAGTACGCATTTTTCTTTGTCGATGGTATCATCTAGGTCTCGTTCTTAGTGACTGCATCTCACGGTGCAGATTCATGATTCACCCACAGCCATCCATGAGGCCATCATCATCCGAACGTACTCTTCGGAATACGGCCTCGATCAGAGGAACCAGATAGCCATCCTCCCGCACCATCTCCGTGATGCTTTGAGTCTGGAAGCTCTGTCTAAAGTCTATGCTGTTCGCTGTCGCTGCTGATATAATGGCCTTCCAGACAGCTGCGAGTAGCGTAGCTGTTGGCAGCCACGCTTGCCCTTCGTGTTCGAAGGCGCACATTTGAGCCCACAATGCCTCAAATTCCCCAGAGGAAAGGGGTAGGTTGTCTAACGCCGTATATTTGCTCATTCTATTGGCGACTGGCGGCACCGAAGCGGGCTCAGTTTTGCCCTCAGATTCAGCCTGAGAAGTGCCATGCACAGGAAGGATTTGTTTCAACAACGATGGGCCATGGAATGAAGAGGGAATGAGCTCTAGCGTAGCTGTAGGTTGCGCTATCGCCGAGATTGCCTCTGGTGGAATTGATCCTTCATCATTGATAGATTGGGCTTGCGACGGCTGTAAGATGAAGATGGAATTGGACGAATGGACTTGGCGTATGTGGAAGGTCCGGTCATCGGTGCAGAGCACGGCATGATTAGTTGCGGTAGAATTGCTCTTGGCATCTAATGCCGCAGATTTGAGTTGGAGACTCTCGTTCGAGTCAGCATAAGACGGAATACGAATGTTTAGACGGAGAGATACCTTGCAGGTTGGCTAGATGTAATCATGTCGAGAAGAGCTGGCGGAAGCTCGAGAAGACGGAAAACTTGCTGGTCATGACAGATATCGAAGGGGATACCATAACTGTCTTGTGTCGACATGGTTGGGGATCGAGTGATTGATACAAAATTCTAGTTTCTCCCATAGTATAAAACAAAGCGGTATTCATTGACTGCTCTGTTCCTCCGAGGGTCGAGTTTGGCACCACGGTCCACGGATAAGGTACTCCATAAGCGAGTTACGGTATCTTCCATACGTAAGAGTCACGTGACAGGGCTTAGGTACATTAGCAACGCGCCTTCCGAGGATTCGCGTGACCGTTGGGCCTTTCCAATGCGGCATTTGGGGGTAGACGTCTGGGATATAGCACAAACACATTGCTTGCTTGAGAGTCGAGGTTGACGGGTAGACTCATCAGACTCAGTCCACCTAATCGACTGATGGCTATCCACTCATGTTTTCGTGTTCGGTACGGCACAATGTTGACTAGGTGTTTCTCAATTGACTATCCTGCTTAATCGTGCGGAGGTGTTGGAGGATTTGTGTTATAAGGTCCAATGCCTTCTGACCTGTGACAACTATTACGCCCACCTCGGTCTCCAAACTGGACATTCGGTCTTTCTTTGCTACAATCATGGTTGTCCTCTCCCCAGCGCTGCCAGCGCTTTCATTTGACAGTCTTTCGTTGTATTACTGTAAAGATTCACTTCTTGAGGACTTGCCCATTTTCGTCTTCTATGGACCCTCAACAACTGGCAATTCAACCCATAACAGCTCGCGTGTCCAAGCGCATATCTATTCGTTAGCTGGATTTCAGACGTTTCCACGCCTTACAATATCTCCAACATCGCCGCTCTATGTAGCTGTCAGTCATTTGCCGGCAGAACAGCGAGGAGACGAAATATGTCGAGGGTTGGCCGTTAGCCTACTCAGCTACTTTAACGCGATACCGAAAGCTATGAAGAATTCTTTGAGTGAACTAGAAGCAAGTCGTCGGCCAAATCACCTAGCACCTGCAATGTTCGACGAAATGCACGCTGGGGATCTAGCTGCCAGGATGGTCAAAGTCGGTGACGCAAGGGAGACAACTAACTTTATCGCTTCTGCTCTATCACCACAGGGTGTCTCATGGGTGGAGTTGGACGTTCTACTCCCTAAAAACACCATTGAACGATTTGTATCTTCGGAAGGATCAGAGTCGAAACCGCTATTTGGCGACGACGGTCTGCCCCTTTTCCATTATGGCCTGTACACCTCTCTAATCAACAACATCGGAACGCCTACTTTTCTCCCAACATCTAGATTGAAGAGGGCTCCATCACGACCTACTGCGCACAGCAAGAGTAGGTCTCTAACTAAGGATCAAAAAGTAGCCCTGCGTCAAGAAATGTGCGAGCTTCTGGATACGGAAGCGCGCTACATATCCAAGCTCCAGGATCTGGTGCGTGGAATTGAGACAGAGTTCCGGAAGCTGCACACTGATGCATTCGGTAACGTCAAGTCAAATGGCAAAGTGATTAATCAACTGTTTCCTGAAAGCCTCCATCGTATACTCAAGAATAGTACACTTTTTTACGACGAACTTCAAGATATCATACAGGTGACAGAGAATGAAGCTATTAGGGACATTGAAGACGCTCCGGCACCGAGTTTTGAACAAAGCACTAGGGTTGTCGATGGGAGGAAGAGAGACTCAACGGGCACAACATCGTTCGCAAGAGCGTTACTCAAGTGGTTTCCGGATTTCATGAGCCCCTATCAAGACTATATGCGCGCCAGCATGAACTTCCCACAAATAATGAACGGGGCTCTCCAAGATCAAACGTCCATTTTTACACGGCAGGTTTATGAGTTTGGTGAGCAGCGACTAAGATCGATTTTGATAGAACCCGTACAGCGTTTGCCTCGATACAGTCTTTTTATCGACAATATGGTCAACTTACTTCCAGCTTCTCATCCAGCATTAGGTACCCTTCTCAAGGCTAGAGATATCATCACAGACATTTGTGCGCTTGATACGGGGGTCTCTGACAGTACTCGGATTGTGAGCTGTCTTACAAACCTTGTATCTTCTTGGCCCAAGACGCTCTCACCCAGGGGTCGGCTCATAACTGCTGTTGATATCGTCGAGCTTGAACCTCCTTATACATCTACAGAAGTAGGTCAATGTGGCATACTGTTGTTGTTCCCTGATTCCATCGTGCTCCTACGGAAAATCCACAATAAAGCCGTATCTGCCAGAGGGATACTTGCTGAAGTAGACCGCCCGGTCATTCCAGCCACAATGGCGGACAAAAGCAAACCAAACTCGGAGAAGACTTTGATCTTTTCAAGCGCGTTTGATCTTCCTGATCTCCGACTCGACGAATCTGGAGATGGTTGTCTGATATGGTTGACTGGAAATAGTAGACCTTCGGTGGACCAACGGCACCATAAGTCTAACGTGCGTCATTTGCAACCCTTTGCTAAGGTGCTTGCCCTACTCAGCCCATACGAGCGTAAGGCTGCACGCTTAAGTGAGGAAGTAGCTAAGGCTAGGATCGAAGGTCGCTTTTCCGAGACGATTCGTGAAAGCGATAAGTGGGCTTTACGTACCATCAACAGTTCGCCCGATACCTTAGGTGTCTTGGCAGCTGTGCTTGAAGATGAGAGCACCGATGCTCTGCAGGTCCTAAGTCGGATAAGTGTATTCATCGATACTCCAAAGACCCCTAAGTCTATCATTGCTGGGAACGCTGGACTAGACATTGCGGCCTGTGTTACACCGCTTGACCTTGGTCGCTGTCGGCTAAGCTTCGAAAGTGTTGATGGCACTCGTGCTACGGAGGAGACCACAGAGGAGAACCTCGGCGCAGTTCTAGCTAAGATATGTAAGTTCACGACGCCGAAACACAGATTTTGCTGATTGGAACGTAGTGGGAAGTATGCTCAAGATTCAGAATAGGCCTCAGAACCAGCTTTCAGCTGCCTCACAGATAGTTTTTCACCGGAGCGTTCTTAACGCAACCCCAATTAGGATGCAAGACGACGGGTCTCACACGCGCACTTTACGCCCGCTTTCCCCGGTAAAGATGATTTCTAGTCTGCTTGGAGGTGTTTCTACAAATCAGCTTAGCAGTCCTTCGAAAGCCATCGGTAATGTCCCGAACCTGAAAGACATCGCTTCGATGCGGCCTCCGGTGTTCTCTAAACCTGAACCTGAAACGACGCACATGTTAGAGGACCGAAATTTCAGTAGTAAGATGACTCTAGTAGCCAAGGGTGTCCAGGACGTCAAAAATCCGTTAACCCTAATGGAAGATACGTTTGCCGCCTATGTAGTAGCTTTACGTTCAAGAAGCGGCAACGTTGTGGCAAAAGTACTCCGGGGCAGGGCAACAGCTGATGAGCTCATTGTCAATGAACTTTACAACATCCTTCTCGAGGATCCTTCTAGAATCCAGGCAGCTGCAGAAGTCTCCGTTGACGTCCTATTCGCAGCTTTTGAGAAATTCCTCAAGAGGGCTTGGAGGGAGCATATGGGACCACTGCTTGCAACCGACTTACTCATATTCATGCAATCAAAGTTTGATTCGGGGAGACCTCATGAGTTTACGCAACACTTCAAGAGTTCTCTGGAGGAAATGACACCGCAGAACAGAAGGGCATTTACTGCCACCGTAAAGCTTTTGTCAGACCTTCTGGATGCTTCCGGGAACGACGGTGACCGTGGTGCTCTCATCGCCAGCTTCGCCGAAGTTATTGTATTGGATGGCAATCCCCATGATTATATTACACTCCTTGACCGCCTGGTAGATGACTATGATAACCTTTTCGACGATTTCCAGAATAGCTCGGTGGATGAACTCACTACAGCAAATGCCGCCGGTGGTTCATTGAAACGGACTAGATCCTTCAATACAGGCTCTCTCAGTTCCAATGCATCCTCACTCCGCAAAAGATTTGGGTTTGGTAACTTGAGCCGGGAAAACAGTAAGTTAGAGACCGAGTCCAAGGTCGCTTCGGTATGGCGAACCCTCAGCAAGAATACGAAGAACACAGGCGAGACCTCATCCCAGACTGGAAGTCTATCGAAAGCATCATCCTTGCTTCGGTCGAGATCTACAGATACGGACACTCGAATGCTTCCACCTTTACGGCCTAATTCTCGGGACAGGCCCACATCTTCCACGCCTCAGGAAGAGCAAAGATCTCGACCTGGAAGCTCACATCTAAATATTTCTACCCTTGACACGATTGGCGAGGGCACACCAACCAAGCCTGCGCTCCTTGGTAAAAAGAAGCGGCGTAGCTCACTTTCAGACTTGAAGCCCCTTAAAGATATCGGTGTGGGGTCTCCATGGTCGTCGCCATCGCAATTGCGTAAGCCTACGACTGTCCAGCAGATGGGGATGCCAGTCAAGACGTCACCAAGAATCTCTTCATCGAGTAAATTGAATATAGGTCAGCAATCTGACAAGTCGTCTCCGCATCGTTTCGGCTCACCAGAGCGGTTCGGATATACACCTCGAACCAAAGACTCGCCACAAAGATTCGGGTCTATCCAGTACAAGGAGAACTCGCCATCAATATCACGCGGCACAAATCCCGCGAAACCAATTCGAAAAGCATCAGACAGAGTCGCCATCACTACCACAACTCCTAGAAATCGAACGCCTTCACATTCGCTAAATCCGAGTTCGAATAAAGGCCTCAGTGAGCGAACATGGCCTCCCAATGGCACTAATACACCAGTCAAAAAACCCCCAATTCCCTCGCAGAAGCTTCGGATGCAGAGCCCCCAAAAGTTGCGCGAACGCCTCAGCCAAGAACAGAAGGCCCTTAGCGGCGCTGAAGCAGGTCTCCAAGCCGAGATTAATAAAATCGGCGAAGAACTTTCCGCCTTCAAAATGCAACGTCCCAAGACCGCAAACCACAACCTCTCAACGCCTCCCTCGCAAGCTGACAAAACCATCACCACCCTCACCACCACCCTCGCCTCGTTAGAAACCAGACTCCAAACCTTCATCACCACCACCACCACGCGCACCAATTCCATTTCCACCGACGTTGAATCCTCCCTCCTTGTTGCGGACAAGAAAGCAAAGCAGTTGGACCAGTTGTACCGAGAAGCCAATGCAGAGAATGAGGCGCTGTACGAGCGCTTCAACGACGAGCTGGGCAAGATCCTAAAAGGTGTGAAAGCTGGGAAAGGGGAGGAGATGGCCAAGGCGAAGATGGCGGAGTATCAGGATGGGATTGGTCAGTTGAAAAAGGAGAATGTGAGGTTGAAAAGGGAGGTGTTTGGGTTGAAGATGTTGATGAGGGATTGATGTGGGGAGGGCATGGTTTGAGAGTCAGCGATGGTGTTTGCGACGTCAATGGCGGGTTGTTAAAGGTCGGTTCCTGCTGCTGTTGGCTGGAGAAAGGTACGGATATGCGTGGTAGGTGTTCGGTTTAAGAGAAGTGGCAGACCAGCGTCGAGTGCGTTGTGTAAAGTTGTGAAAACATGTATTATGATGAGCTGCACTTCGCTGTACCATAGCAGTACTATTAGAGAACATGACGGTTTAGATAGCTCGGCAAAACAGCAGGCTCTAGAAATTGAATCCTACCGCAGGAAGATAACCATCTGCCTTCGAGATCAAGAAAACCGAACCTGTATTCCCGTGTCGAGACATAAGGGGGGTTAGCAACTAAGATCGTGGTAAGCCGGGTGGGGCAAAGCGGACTCTGTGCTTTGAAGGGAAGAGGTAGGGTACTGTATTTAGAAATTTTTTGGTTTTTCTTAGATATGCCACAGGTATGGTGTTAAAAGGAATCAACAATAATGTTTGAAGTGCATGCGGGTACGGTACAGTGGCTTTTGGGCTTAAGGAAGAGTTTGAGGGGGGGGGGGGGGGGGGGGGCTGGGTAGTTTTTAAAGGCTCGAGATGTTGTCTGAGCGATGGGAAGAAGGGAGGTTTCGCTGGCTTGTGGGAGTGTGTCTAATTATAATTCAAGGGTTGGGATTCTCCTTTACTCTTTCCAAGTTCCTTGTTTGATGATAACTTGATACTGTAGATATCTTGGCTTCTTCGACTGCAATATTTTCTTACTCTGCTAGGTTATACTAGTAGGAATATTTCGCGTAGAGCGTCTGTAAGGTGTGCTCTTAGGGCCATCAAGATTGTGCATTTTAGTGGGTGGTGGTAGAATGTAGAGAAGGTATATGGATGGTTTGATTGTTGTGAGAGAAAATAGTTTGCCTGTAGGTGGGTGGGGGCTTCAGGATCGGATGTCAGGTATGTCACTGAATGTACTAAGGCTATCATGATATGATATGCCGAAGCTGAGTGCGCTGTGTTAGACTGACGGCAATCATTATTTTCTTCCTTGTGGTATTAGAGGAAGGTTAGAACCATCAGGGACACTTATTGCCTTGATCCGCAAAGCTCGGGATAGGCACTATCTAGTGAAGATATTCAGGGGCATCGCCTACTCATAATCGCGTTGGCTCCTTACTGCATCCATCCGTAATCATGTGCTTTGCCATTCGACAGTGCTGTGGTTTTCCGTTGAAGCTGCACATAGCAAATTCAGGCAAATCAGCTATCGCAATATCTTCTTTTCCCAGAAAATGCTTGACTACAGTGATGGTGCCTTGATTGTCCGTGTTGTAATTTATTGCATCCTTGTTGAATGAATTAGCATAGATGTGTTTGTTTGTCCACCCACTAGGACTGAGTTTGGCACTCACCTATATTTGCGCACCCCCCACCTATATCTGAATTTGCTTCGACCAATATGCCAGACACCCAACATATGACCTCCAAACAGATAGCCAACTTTTCTCATACATCTATGTCCTGGCGGAAACATGCCAATGTTTCGTGGCGGGTTCTCCCAACAAAATTTCTTACCGCCACCGAAATCAGATTAATCAATGCTCGTATCAAAGGGCCTGTCAGCAGCCGCGTTCGCGATGAAGCCTTGTTGGATCACATAGTAAGGTTGCCTGTTAGACAGGAAGTCTACAAGCAAGAAGAAGATCTGAACCGATTAGCGACTACCCTAGCATCGAATTTGATTAGGAATCCTGTGTTCGAAGGGGGTAATAAGAGAACGGCACTCCTGGCTGCTGGGCTATTCCTGCTCCAGAATGGGATGAAGCTGCGTGCGACCGCGTCGCAAGTTGTGGGCAATGACGCCGTGGTTGAAGTTCACCGTGGGCTCTCGGCTGGCAAGATTGATGAAACAGAGTTCTCTGAGCTCTGTCGTCATCTATGGAGATCTCCTGTCAACAATGGTGGAACTGAACCTTTTTCCATCAAGGATCAAAGCGAGGACAGTATAAGGAAATTAATGCTCTCTATTTCTTCAACGGCTGAATATTGTTATCAAACAATTGCGATCCTGAGATCGGGTTCATATAAGCAGAAAGAAGATCACCAGGTGGTAGACTGTTTGATTGGGAATCAATCGATCGTCCTCGATAAAGATATCGCCTCCCGTATCGTAACGGGGAAGCTGTGGATACGGTCGTGTCCTATTACATTCCACCCTCGCCTTGTGCCTGGTGGGAATGATGGTCAATACTATCGACTACTATTTCCGAACAACCGTAAAGCGTTTGACATGCTAGGCCTGGATGCCATGCGTCGAACAGGGGTAATGTTCCTAGATGGGCCCCTTGACTATTCTATAGTAAATCCAACTGGGGCCTCCGGTGAGTCCTTTAGCTGGCTAGAGAAGATAATGTGCTGAGTAGTTTCCAGTAAGCAAGTGGTTCCATATTTCGCGATTGGCTGTAACATTCGACAAAGCCCTTCGAGATCTGAAGGAGCTCTAGATTTAGCTGGTCTTTCGAAGAAAATTTTATTCGTTTGGGACGCCTTTCATATAAACAGTTTGTCGTAGTTAGTATGTTGGTCTTGATTATGGCTATGTCCCAAAATGCATGGCACGACAGGCGGAAGGCTCCGTGGCTCTGCGTTTTCATGGACGAGTCAACCGGCATGATACGTGTGCCCCTTGCATGCTTGTTTCAAGCCTATGAATTGATAGACCTCTTCTACACTCCGCTCTCAGAGCGTTGGCAGACCCATCTGATGTTCAGCTTAAAATCTGAGAGCGCATGAGAGACAAGGTGATAGAGGCTGCGTTCTTTCCTTGAATGCATCTGGTGATACATCTACTGGGCCCTTTCTTTTTTGATTACGGTAAATATTTGCACCGAGACTGTAATGATTCGGGAACGTCCCAAAAAGCCCGTGCCCGAAACCTTCCCTACACCATTCTTAACATCATCTCATATATCTACTTACCGCACATCCAGCAGCCTAATAAATTCTTCATTTACCGGTATATTTGGCGCTCCTTTCAAACCTTTTAGCCAGAGGACTGCTCGACTGTGTTTACATCTTGATATTGCGGGTTTCCAGGATCGAGAAGCTTGCAACAGCCGTCCACGGTATGTTGATCCTTCTTTGAGCGATCATTTGAGCGATCCTCGGAGCTGGATGGAGGGCTCATCGTGGCAACGCAGACATCTCATGAAGAGAATTACGGTATTGGAGTTCCATAAGTGTTGTATCGTCGATATTTCCAAACCCGGATCAGGTGGACAATTTTGTTTGGTTGAGATTAGTTTAATCTCAGTCGTAGGAAAGTTTAATGAAAAGGCCTGGTAAATCTCAGATCTAGGCTGCTTGGTTATACCAGGATATTCTACTTCCAATGTTGACAAACAGTATCTTTGTGGGGACTATTCACTACCTTAAGGTAGGTATGCTTCCCATGTATTGTAGTCGCTTCTAGACTTTTGCATGAGGCTGCTGTTTCTCTGCTCGTAGATCTGTAGTAACAAGCTCTGCCGAATGTGATTGACTCGCCTGTTAACCACGTCTTTTAATTTCCCTTGTCGCGCTTTCCATAGAGAACACCAGCGTATCAATAAACCAAGAAGAACCCGCGAAAGCTTCAACGCCAACGAGCCACAGAACGTGGTGGGTATCAGATGATGTGGAGGAGCATGCGCGTGACAATAGCGGAGATAAGGTATCGATATTCATTGCAACTACGGGATGGGCTTTAGCGCGTTTTCTTTGCGATGAGCGTGTAATTATGATACTTTCCTTAAAAATCACCATGAAGGAATGCTCGAAAAGATAGCATAGGTATTGGATTCTTCCCTCACGGCTCGGTAGGGAGGAGTCTAGATGTTGTCATCGCTGTCGCGCCTTAGGAAAGGACGACACACACCTCGCAGTGACCGATCGCCCTTCTCTTCTCCATTCTCAGGCTTACTGTCCTCTCCAATCGCTGCTCGACGTGGCTCAATAGAAGAGCGTCGAAGGCCTGCCGCCGACTTCGATCGAGATGCCTCATCCGCCCGGCATGTCAAAATCGACGAAGAACCTGAGGAGGAAGAAGGAGATCAAGAGGACGTTGAGGAAGAAATTGAAGACGTTGACGAAGATGACGAAGACTCGCCCCTGCTACCCATTTTTTCTGCGGCCCATCTTGGTATCTTATAGCTAAAACGGAGGTTAACACAGATAGCTGAATCAATGTCATAGATGCATTGCCCGTATACAATCTCGCGCACACAATTCGGTTGCTCGTTGTGCCTCGATGTGAAACTACCCTGTCGTGGGACCAACTTAGATCTCCTCAAGTATCGCAATTCCTTGTCAAGCCAATTCAGCAGGCAATTCAAACGTCTCATTTCTCACGAGCGACGCTCTATGCCCTGATGGCAAACTGCCTACAATTCAACAAAGAGGCCCAGATGAATCCAGGAAACAGTGGCGCAAGCAAGACAAGAGCACTGGTCTGTGAGCTTCTCGCGATCAAGCTTCTCAGGGAATACAGCACCAGAGAATTGGTATGTACATGTCACTGGAAAATTCATGCATACCTCGCTAAATCACATCAGATTGGTACGCTCAGGGCTCACTGCATTGTCTCTTCCCTACTGACAGCAGATTTTAGATGCGCTTTCCTATGACTTCTACCCCCTCCAAGGACTCGTTGTAGGAGGTAGCGGCAATCCTACCCCTGGGCCCAATTGGGACCCGTTGCACAAAAACAGGCTTCAGCTTCGGGTGGCCCGCATCTCTGCATTAGAGATATCCATACGGGCAGAGTCAAAGCGGTTTTTAGCTCACCCATTGGTTGTGCAGCAACTCGAAGCTATCTGGGCTGGGAGCATCGTGTTTCACTCCGCTGCCGATAATTTGCATCGGCCTCCTGAAAAGATCATGCCTAATCAGACTAGAGGGTACGGTGCTATGGGTGCTAGTGGTCCAATCCTACAGGCCTCACCTGACCGTTTGCAACCGGCAAAACAGAGAGATCACGTTCAACCTGTAAAGTTTACAATGCGCAGATCAGCAACAATATATGATCCACGCGACGCGTCGCTCTTCAAGCTCTCGCGTTTGAGGGTTCCTCGATATCGGCAGTTTCTCTCGACCTGCTCGTTCGCGATCTTGCTTGGGTTGTACCTTGCTGTACTAATTGAGAGGTCGCTCGAGATTACCGCACTAGAAGTTGTATTCTGGTTCTGGAGTGCAGGATTCATGCTGGACGAAATCGTCGGCTTCAATGAGCAGGGTTTCAGTCTGTACATCCTGAGTTTTTGGAATGCTTTTGATGTCGGCATACTGTTATTGCTCATCTGCTATTACTGTATGCGACTTTATGGAATTCTAATGCCAGACGTCACCAGCGTTGTGCATGTTGCAGACATGGCATACGACGTTCTGGCTGCCAACGCGGTATTGCTATTTCCACGCTTGTTTTCAGTCCTCGATCACTACCGTTACTTTTCGCAGCTCCTCATAGCATTCCGTATGATGGCAAGGGATCTAGTGGCAGTGTTCATACTCATTGTCATCAGCTGTAGCGGGTTTTTCGTTGCATTTACTTTGTCATTCGGGGACAGCTACAATGCTAGTGACGTCGCATATGCCTTATTTCAGATGTTGATGGGCTTCACACCGGCCGCATGGGATTCTTGGGGCAATTACAACGTTCTCGGCAAGGCAATCTTGACGCTGTTCCTCTTCATCTGTCACTTCCTGATAGTGACGATACTAATTACAGTTCTTACCAATTCCTTTATGGCCATCGTGCAAAATGCGAATGAGGAACATCAGTTCGTTCTTGCAGTTAACACTATATCTATGGTTAAGTCCGATGCTCTATTCTCGTACATCGCTCCTACGAATATCCTTGCTTGGGTGATAGCCCCATTGCGGTTTGTCATACCTTTCCGACAGTTCGTCCGATTAAACCGAACGGTCATCAAAGTCACACATTTCCCGGTGCTATTTGTCATCTATGTGTATGAGCGTACACTCCTCCAAGGCGCAGCATTTGAACCTACTGATCTTGTTGAGAACCGTGGCCGCCCAGGCACTCGAATGGGGGCATTCCAAGCCCCAGGTGGTGGATTGAACCTCTTCAGTCCAAGGGCACACCGCTTACGCGAACCTTCGGTGGCGACTTTCCGTAAAGACCTTGCTCTCGCCGAAGTTTTCCGACGGCCGTACAAAGATAACACTGTCCGAACCGCTCAGAAAAGTCACGAGCGTCGTAATGTGGTCAATAATTGGATGTCAGAAATGGGCCCGAACGGAATAGCAAGTCCGCCGGTCGAACAAGATCGATCCGAAGTGGATAGACTGGAAGCCCGGCGGCTTGCGCATCGGAGGTCTCAAGCTCTGATGCGGAGACGGCAAGCAGGACGTGGACGTTCCTTTACCGAAGCCACGATGTCCGTAGTTTCAGACCCTGAGGAATTTGTATCTGGTGGCAATTCGCACCGCCCTCTGTATCGTCACGAATCTAGCGACTTACCGATTATGGACGACTTGCCTGAGCAGACCGATGCCGATGGTGATGATGAACTTGTGACGAACGATGAAGATGATAATATGACCTCGGATCGCCGGAATACTCCTATGGATATTTCTGGTAGACTTGATATCACCAAGCGAAACGAAGGAGAAGACTACTTCCAACAGACACCATCCGCTAAGCCTAGAGTACCTCTTGAGTCTAAATTTTGGTCTTCGAGAGTTGCCAAATACGAATCTCCACTCCAGGATCCTGACTTCAATCATAGCACCCTCCACCGCCCAAGGCGATCGGTTCATACGAGGAACGCTTCTACCAACACGGTCCTCTTTGATCCGCTACCGCGCAAGGCTGATTCATCATCTTCTCCTAGTCGGAAGGTCGTTACGGCTAAGAACAGTGCCAAAAACACCGGAACAGGCAGTGGAGCCTTGACGCCAGCATCGGCTGGAAGACGCACTCCGAAGCGTACTAATCGTGCACGACCGATAATGCCTCCGCGGACTGCGTTCCAATCAGCACCGAATCTAGCAGGCATGCTCATGATCGACACACAACAAGGGCGCAAACCTTCCCTCACTTTCGACATTGGCTCTGATATTGGTGACAACAAGGCTGTTGGCGGTGGTTTTGTGCCAGCTTCTTTTGCTACGCAAATGGCCTTTTCCACCAGTGCCCTCAGAGCCGGACAAGTTGCTGATGGTAGCCACAACGATCAAAGAATGATGTCAAAGATGATGATGGCAAGGATGACTAATTTGGAGGAAGGTTTCAGGGATGTGGTTAAGGAGGTCAAAGACTGGAGGAAAGGGGAAGCAATGAGTGCGGACGATCGAGTAGGGGCGAGGGTAGGGAAGGTCAAGACGAAGAGGATCAGTAGGAGAGAGGGTAAAATGAAGGAGAAGGTCGCAGACGTTGCGGAAGAGTGGGTCGATGAGCAAGACGTTCCCAAAGGTGAAAAGGGCAGCTCGATTTAGCACGGCGTATCAACGTTCGGGCGATCATTAATTCGCATATCCGGTGCCGTTCGGATTGTTCGATTTGTCTGTATGATACCCTCCATGCTTAGCATCGCAATGTGGCGTAATATTATATTTTAATATACCACCGAGCAAGCATTACTCGAATTTTGTTCAGAACCGTTGTTATGCTCAAGCTCAATTGATGACATTCGAACCTTCAGTTACCAATTCTCATCCGCGCCAAAAGGTTTGTACCATCTCTTTAGATATAGGCATGCAACAGCCTATCTAACCAGCTACAGAGTAAATTCCGTCCACATATAACGGCTTCTGAAGCCTTCCATTCATGTCGTTAGTGTCATGATCCAACAAAGGAAAGCAAGAGTCCCAAACAGCCACTGAGCATTCCAGCACATCACCGCCGTTTGGGATGCCGTCCGTGTTTCCGTAAACCCGTCTTCAACACCAACTTCATTAAAAAAAAGTTCACTCTGTCCTCCCCTTCCTATCTCACTACCCTCAAATCCCTAACCCCCCAAATCCTGCCATATTACCCCGTTTACACCCCTCCACCCGATCGCTGCGTCGAAACCTCGTAGCTTTTCTGCTGCTCATCCGAAAGTCGTTGCTGCTGAGCGGTGACCGTTCGAGCTTTGAGACCAATATAGAAGGCGCTTGTACCGAGGATGGCTGTGAGAGGGAGGGTCGTGGGATGACTGTAGGGCGAAGGGGTATATTAGTAGCTTTCCGAATATGGCCGGGCGAATGGCACTTTGGAGAAAACGATTGCTTGCCTGAAGATGTTGGATAGTGGCATTGGGGAGGGTCGAGTGGCTCGATAATAGAAAAAACCTTTCTATTCTTGAGGTCGAGTCAGCGAGGGTGGATTGTAGCTGTTGGAGGAAGCTTGAAGTGGAAGTAGCTCGCGTGACTTTGCAGGACCAATGGAGGCTTTCCCCACACGATCTTGTAGAACGACTAGAAGCTGCTCAATCGGCCACCATTGAGGCTCCTGCTGCAGGAACGAAAGGAGTCTGCCTTTCAGCATCAACAACCGATATCGCTCTGGATAGTTTACATCCTACCCATTTGTTTGTCTTCCCATCTGCCCTTCCAATTGCCCTCACTCTTAAGACCGAAGCATAACTCCGATCAGCCCTAGCCGGTCCTGATACGTCATAGCTCACTGTGGTGAGGTGGGTCGCGTCCATAATAATAAAGCCCAAGACTTCTTCTGTTCCAGTCAACACCGATTCCCTTCTCTGCTGTTTCTGCATGTTCATGTGCACTCCCACTAGGATCAGCTGAGAAACACAATTCCACGGTATATTAGTCTCTTTTCCACAACTGTATATATACTTATGTATATATACCCACAATGGTTAGCTCGACGGTCAGAGGGTACAGAAAGAGAGAAGAAAATATGTCTCGGTTACATGATCGCGTATGGGAAAAGAAGAACCATGAAAGACGGAGCGCGACTGGGTGCAGCTTGCGCATGGAAAACAGCCAACCGCTGATAGTGCAGCCTTGCCGGCACGCTTTCAGCAGTCAACGGCCTGAGGGGCTGAGGGGCACTTCTATCCCTGCAGGCAGCCTCAGCCTCATCGCTTTGAATGCTCAACATCAAACATCGATAAAATGTGAACTAAATGGTCATCTCAACTCCTATAAAAGGCTTCTCCCCTGTCACGCAGCTAGTCAAAGTGGTGGTCTATATAGAAGGTTCCGGATCCTGAGGACCAGGGAGCTAATCCCCGTTTGACTCATTCGCTGAGTCGCCGCCGAGACCTCACCGTCGGTCTAAGCACACGCAACTACTATTAGCTCGAGAGAAAATTTCAAAATAAGGCCGACCTCACTTTCCACTTCCTCCACCTCACATACATCGAACACCCAGTGGGAAAATGTTGACTCATGCCGAAGCAGAGACATCCATACACTGAGACTGTTAGGAATTGAACGCAAGGCACCCTACTTGGGACGCTTTCAACCAGGAATCCTGCTTGTATGTCACACCTGATACTGGTCGAAATCGTGGTGTTGAGCTTTTCCAACCAACGTTTTCTCCTTGCAAAACATATACTGACTGCTTATGCAGCTACAGCACCACAAAACACTAACTATCGACTGAACTTCTCTTGTCTGTTTGAGGTTCTGTAAGACATAGATTTACTTACGTTTTTTACTAGTAAGTTTAGGAGCGCAGATATTTGATACACCATTTTGATTCCTCGGTTTTTCTTTACAGAAGACCACTATGACGCAACACACTTCTCCAGTGAGTTCGGATCGTACGGAGAATACGTCTCATCCAGCAAGCGAAAATCACGAGCAACAAGGCGTTACAGGTGCTACAGCTACGCCAACTTTGAATAGTGATTGGTCTCCAAACCCTTTATCAGAGCGTGAGACGGTACGACGACAAATGGAAGCCTACAACCAAGCCAGAGCGGAACAGGAAGAATTGCAAGTAGAGATCGCCACCCGCAAACCTCTGAAAGACTTCGAAATCGGGTCGGCAAATGATGAGTGCCAGAGCTCTCCACCTCTTATGGAGGAGCGTATCAACAACATGGCGATAAGATTGGACAACGATTTACCTCTAATTTGTGACGCTAGCGGTGATACCTGGGTGTTTGTTGATCCGCCGGCGCAACTGGCTCAGGGAGACGAGAATTACGCAAGTTACATCAGTCGCTACGAGTCCCCATTTCTTCTTCAAGCGAAATTCCTCATAGAGCTTGGATCGGCGTTCTTCCAACGAGCGCTGTCCCCTTCTAGCCAGTACCGTGTGCTTCGCCGTCGTGGATTGGCCGGGAAACTACCGCCTGGCATCAAGTATGTCCTTGACTTAACACCACCTATTGAAGGTGACGACGCGGTCTACCTCACCACGGAACTTTGCTGTTCCCAGGGAGTGCTTAGTTGGTCTGAATCAAACAAGCGATGGGGAGTACCCAAGACCCTCGTCGGAGGCTCTGAGGAGTGCTCGCCGGGAGGCCCGTCCCCTAGCCGTCAATCTGGTGAGAGTCATCCAGTCCGGTACGTGTTCGGCGGCATACCTCGTTCAGCAGACGGCGAAGCGCGTTTTATACCGCTGGAATATTCGCAGATCCGACATCGGGCTGCGATAGAGCGTGTCCTGCTTGCTGTTCAAGGTCAAGATCCACAGCTCAACTCAGCACCAAAAATGTGGACCACATTCGCCGTAGCCAAGTATTTCGACATTACCCATAGTCCGCTCACGGACTACATCGTTCGTTGGCTCCGGGCTTACCCCAACTCCTACTTCGTTGAAGTCCTACCTGAAGTAAGCCTCAAGATTGCAGATGGCTTGCAATGCCAACAACTCTGCCGAGACACGTTTGCGATCTTAGTAGGCGAAGAGGCGCTTTTTAACGTCCACCGATTACGCGGTGGGGCCCCGGACATTGGGCGAAGCGTACACGGTCGTAAGCGAGACGACTTGCCTGAGCTCTATCAAACTCGGGTGGAATATGCCAGTAAAGCCTTTCTTGATCGGATCACAGCCACTTTTCAAGAATTAGTGGGTCACGAAATGATTTGGATGAGAGATGTTCCCGAGTACCAGAAGCTTGCCTCAATCGACCGACCGGGCGTCACCAACTCCTACGTCTTAGTCTCGCTCAAGGATCGACTCAAAGCATATGTGCGTGGGGCTATCTACAAGCTTCTCTGTTCAAATTTCGAACGCATGCCCAATGCCAAAGACGGAATGGACGGAGACGACGATTTATATCCTAGGAGAAACTGGACAGACATTTGGAACCGCTTGCTTCCGCGTGAACGAATCATGACCCGCTCCTTCTGGCGAGCCTTACGAAAGCAGGATATCATCTGTGGAAGTTCCAATTTTGACATTAACGATCACATGGCCAATGCTACCCATTTCCTTAATGGTGAGCCGACGGCTATCGAGGAGTCCATGCTGAGTGAGAGAGCTGCTAAGAAGGTCTACAAGGCAGAACTTGAGGATCTAGCACTAAGATTAGAAGCGTTGTCGAATGCACACCGAGGCCCGCGCCCAGGTCACCAGTTCCTAGTTGCAGACCTAGCGATTAGAGATGCGAGAGATGATGCTATCAAGTCAGGCGATGATGTTGATACCGTGGCTTCAGTGTCCACAATGGCTCCGACTTCTACTTTCAAGCCAACTGAAGGAAGCATGGTTCCAGCCTTTAACGCTCTAGCTAAGAACTACGAAGATACTAGTGGACTTGATTCGTCGGCAAGTCCGCTCAACGCTACTTTGGCGACAGAAGACAATTACTCTACTGTGTGCTTCGAGGTGGGCACGTTTTTGGATCAAGCCCGTGCCTATCTTCGTCCTCTATGCGACCATATACTTGGTTCCAATCACATCTACAGTCCTCTTGAGTTGGAACTTACCGATACCCTCGTCTGTCTTGAAGATGCTGAATATAAGTATCTGCCTATCTGGGCAAATGGAAACGATGATGGATCTGGTGGTGTGTACAACGATGAGGTGCCTTCTGCCTATGGCGGATTCTCTACTGCTGGACCGGACGTGCATACGGGTACTGGGAGCAGCTCAGCATCTAGTGACGGTTATGAGCTCATCGGCAGTCAGTCTGATAATAGTACCCGCAACACATCTACTATTGTCAACGATGGTCGCTCTTCCGTTCTTCATCATGGGAGGACCTATGCAATGAGCGAGGGTGGCGAGTCTTGGAACACTGTTCCAGCCGGAAACCATGGCGAGGTAACTGGCCTGCATGCCTTTTCAGGGAACCCTCCCTCGAATGATACTCGTTCAACGACATTAGCCTCTGATGATGGGATGCTCAAGTCTCTTGATGAAGTCGACACAGATGAAGAAGCAAAGGCGAAGTCGGACATGGCTCGAATGGAACACATGGATAAGATGGCTAGCACAGCTTCTAAGTCTCCGATGGACTGTGATATGGAGGAAGCCATCAGCAACGCATTTCTCGAAGACGACGACGATGACAGCAGCGCAACTGAGTTGGGCGACCCTTTTTCTGACACTGAAGCCATTGATGAGGTTATGGAGGATCAAGAGGATCAGGAGTATGACAGTGAAAGCGAGGATACGATCGTTGTTTGAAGTCGAAGAATGAAGAAAATTGGCGTTGAGGAGGCATTACACTTGTTCCGAGGGACGGGACGTCACCGTGGACTTTGACGAAAAACCGTCGAGGATTGTTGCTTGTACTTTCGCTTCACTGGCTCAACTGGCTGCATTAGACAGATATGATTGAATCAAATAAATAGCTTTGAAATCGTTCCTTACGTGGTGTCTTGTGAACTATCATTTCTTTATTCTACTTGCAACACCCCCTACGCAGGAAGCCCTATTAGCTTTATCCATAAATATAACAGGAAGAGATGTCATGCCAAAGGCGAAGAAGGCTTCTTCTTGAGTGTGGGTCTGAGAGGTGTTTAATGAATTACAATAAGACCTAGCTATAACAGTGTTCAGAATTCCACCTAACCACGTCGTTACCGGGAAGACATCATTGTATAAGAGACGGGCATAAATACAAAGTAATCCCTGTTGGTCTCAGAAAGGATATTGTTGCAAAGAGGATGTCGTTATGTTGAATATTTACTGGGGTCCAGGGATCATTGAACACAACGGCGGAAATCATCCGTTCAAACAGGTACTCTGTACGACATTTCAACCGCAGCTCACCAGGCTTCAAACTATCAGTTACCTGAATCCACCATGAGTGCCCCCAAGGGTTTCCTATCACAGCACCGCACTCTCTACAATCTCGTCAAGCCCACACTACCCAAAGCTCCGAGCGACACCAACTACCTCTACCCCCTCGCGCCGAATCTATTCTACCCTCCGCGAGGCCGGAAGGAAGTCTACCTGTATATCTCCAATCATACTTCATCTCTCGCACAATTCTCTCTTTCAGTCTCTGTCAATGTTCAATCGGCTGACGCTTCCCCTTTCCACAGGCCAAATTTCGTGCTCACCTTTCTACGCCCTCACCCTGATGCCCCCCCAAACTTTGCCTCCTTCCTCACGCCTCTCAACCTTAATAAATTAGATCTAAAAGATTATTTGTACAATGCGTATGGGATACATGTGCTAAGCGTACGGAGTTATGTGCAACAGCAGCGGGTGAGGGAGGGCAAGCCAAGGTCTAGGTGGCCGCAAAGAAATAGGTATGTCATGGGGTTTCTACATCTTTGTAGGATAGAGGGAATGTGTATTGTGACCGAAGGAAGAAAAAGGTGGACGGCGGAAGGGGGCAGGGTTTGGATCGCGTTTGATGTACATGACTAAACGATTTCTTCAGGTGGTATCGCCCGCGCGCGACGAAGAAGATGACCGTGGAACTGGCAAAAGTGGGACCAAGGCAAAGCCCCTTCGTTTGGCCAGAGGAACTGAACGAGGAGGAGAATCTCAGCCCGTACGTCTTCCCATATCTACATTCGAACCTTTGCGCTCCTACCCCTACTGCAACCCAATCTTTCAAAATCTTCAACCACATATGTGCTAACCCCTCGTGCCTATCGCAGTGAGGAGAAAGATGCCTACCAAAAAGCTCTAAAACAGCAGCGAGCACAGCAAGAAGCCCAAGGGCCAGAGGGAGAGACGAAATTCAGAGCGGATAAGGGGGTTTTGGCAACGCAGGCGAGAGCTTTGAGGATTGGAAAGGAGACTTGGAGGCCGGGATGGGTGGATTATGGGGCGGCGACTGGGGTAGGGAGGGGAGAGGACCGATGACGGGTGCAGAGATGGGCCAGGGAAGGCGTAAGAAAGAGAGATTAGCACGCTAGGGAATATGGAGCTGGCTGCAAAGGCTTGATGAATGTATAACAATGGTCCCTGGTTCAAGGAAGCAGTGTATTGCCATGTAGTCTAGATTTCTAACTTTCATCTACAAGTCTACGGTAGGCGGAGGATCCTAACACATACAAGACGACGGTTCGTCTCGGCCGATACATTATTACCGATGCCCGCGCCGCCGCGCTCTTCTTCTTCTCACAGTCTCACTTGACCGCCTTTGAGCCTTCCTGCGCGCAAAAAGCGACGCCTGGATAAAGACTCACTCCCGTCAGGATATGGATACGGATATATGGTACCTGGCGGGACGTGTGCAATCTCGGGGCGCAAAATCCCTAAGCAAGCGCCGAGTTTTCTTTGGGGGCTATGATATTTCGGTTCGTTATTGAGGATGGTTAGTGGAGGATTTGTGAGGGTTGTGGTTGGTGTTGTTCAGGAATTGCTTCTTTTGGAGATGAAGGTCGGTCAGTTTTTTTGGGGGAAGACAATGAATGTGAAGAGTGAGTAAATATCGTTGAGCTAAATATTTCTGCAATTTATCTATTACAGTATATGTATATGTATAGAGAGAGAGAGCCTCCACTTCCGTTTGATTGCAAGCAATTAAACAATTTTGACAATGGTCGGCAGAAAAAGAAAGCGTACGATCCTCGTTTCGGTCTTTACAAATACGTGCTTTTGGAATTTGGCACAATTGGGATTGAGCTTGGACTTTTCGTCAGCCTGTACGCGTTGTTGAGCTATGTAGGAGTGTGCTGCTGCGATCTATGTATGAACAAACATAAGACCTCCCCCGGATTCAGAACCGTCTCAGTCTACATAGTCCACGCAGCATGTTTCAATCCGCTTCTCCCGGCCACCAACATCCCCAGCACTGAAAACGTCGAGGCGCCTTGAGTCTCAAACACCGCTATACATTGGCTCGGAACTCGCAAACGCAACATCGCCTCTGAGGGCCTTGTGCAGGCTCTGATCGAGATGCACAGTTGACAAGATAATGAAAACCGCACAGTCGTTGTCGAGATTTTGCCCAGTAGTGACTACTCTTTGAAACAGATTTCAGCAGAAGAAGTACCCTGAGGCCGAGCAACAGTTGCGGCAGTCGGTACAAGAACGAGAGAAGGTACTGGGTATGAAGCACGTCGACACGCTTGACAGTAAATACTGGCTGGCACTCACGCTCTACAAATAGGATAAGTACTCTGAGTCTGAGCAACAGTTCCGGCAGTCGGTACAAGAACGAGAGAAGGTACTAGGTACAGAACACAAGGATACGATTGATAGTAAACTCCTTTTACAGGAACTACTACTCGCTATCACCCCGCCGGCTTCGGTAAGTACCACTACGGAGAAGACGGTACTCAGCCGCTTAAGCGACTTCTTTGTAGAGGGTAAGGAAGATAGAGCCCAATATACCGACTTAGAGATCGGCCAGGTTTCATTATTACTAAATCACTTGAACCCGCAATGGAGCAAGGTTCCGCGGACGTACATTATACTTCGGACCATTAGCTGCTTGAACCTCCTCGATCAATTCATCGACCACGGCTTCTCGGATCACTGGTTTCCTGTCACCGAGAGGAGTCTGCAGTACTGTCTCCGTCCTAGTCACCGCTCGGAGTTTGTGGGTGCTCAGGACTTGGTGATAACCAAGTCTATGGGCCTTGAAAAGGGTGAAGAGGGACAACATTGCTATTTTCGGCGAAATGAGCTGCTTCCATTCGAGGTGAAAGGGATTCTCGGTTCCGGAGGATTCGGACAGGTTGATAAGGTTCTTAGCTCAATCCGCTTCAAAGAATACGCACGGAAGCGGGTTCCCCGAAACAAGGCGTTTGGTGGACAGGGAACGGAAGGATTCAAACAGTTCGTTACCGAGATCGAAATCCTGAAGCGCCTGAAGCACCACCACGTGGTGGAGTTCGTGGGAAGCTATACCGATCCTAGGTACATGGGACTAATAATGTCGCCAGTTGCAGAGATGGACCTCTCCACCTACCTGGCGCGGGCCGACACAGCCAAGCATGGGGAGCTGCGTACCTTCTTTGGTTGTCTGGCGAGAGCACTCGAGTTCCTGCATGAGCATAACGTTCGGCATAAGGACATCAAACCTGGCAACATCTTGGTACATCGTGGAAATGTCTTGTTCACCGATTTCGGTCTGTCATTTGACTCCACAGACGCGGACGGTAGCACCACAGTCAGCATGGTGAATGGAATGACTCGAAGATATTGCGCGCCTGAAGTGGCCGCGCTCGAACCACGAAACACGGCGTCCGATATCTGGAGTTCAGGCGTTGTATTCCTGGAGATGATTGCTGTCCTGAAAGGGAAAACCGTTGAGTTCATGTACGAGTTTTTCAAGAGGCATGGATCTCGGCAAGAATTCGTCCGCACAAATAGTGCTGGCTTGCTTGAGCTTGTTGCCGAACTTGAAGAAACAGGGAATATATCGGACAAGCGAACGCTAGAATGGGTTCAGCAAATGCTCCTAACAGACCAGCAGCTTCGTCAAACAGCTGCCGCGCTAGTAGCATCTATTATCACTGTTGGAAAGCAGGGGGATGGAAACGGATCTTTTTGCGGGATATGTTGTATGTCGCTTGATGATGAATTTTCTGACGCAGTCGATGAGCTCGAAGATAACGTTTCACGCGGACACGACAATTAATAAGCTGCCAGATATGAAGCTTTGAATTGAATTGAACATACTGTTCAGGAGCCCTTTTTCCATTCACTCGGTGAGCTAGGCAAGAGCAGCGCTAAGCTAATCCGAAAGTCCTGCACGGCCACAAGCCAGCTATTTATTGTTTTCCTTGGTGTTAGACAACAGGCTATACGCGTGATGGACTGTAAGGGCTACTGGTAAGTCACAGCGAGGCAGCGCTTACAGAGAATACTGTCATTTGGTCGCCGACGACCAGAGAACTACAGCACTGACAACATTACGTTTGGTTTTCATTTCCTCGTGGAATTACTTGCTCCTTCATGAATCTGCTACTCTGAACGAAGCGCTCCCTAAAAGACCGGCTAGCAGCAATCTGCAGTCATAAGGGAGACTTGAAGTTCGAAGCTTGGTCGACAATCTTCGCTATGGCGCAGAAGCCCCAATCGTTGAAGACTGCCCTTACGACAGAGATAGACAGAGATTACAGCCTTCGAAGCAAAATGAAGACCCTCCGGAGATCGATTGGATTAATAAGCCATCTCCACGTCACTTAAGAGATCGAATATCTCCCAACGACCCCACACATATTGTCCAAGGTCTCCTTCACGGACATTTTTACCGGTGATAGTCCACGTGATCCACCGGAATTGACTTGTAACGGGCCGACGTCCCCTCCCGATAGCGATCATCTATCCTTGATAGACAACTTTGGTCCGGGACAAACCACCTAATACAAAGTACTGTGTGACGAGCTTGAGTTACGGAAGGATTTGCTAAAGACTACAAACTCCCCATGCCTGACCAGGACTCTTTGTTCTCTCAGTACTTACGCTCACGGTCTCTATCATACTCCTCCCCCAAGAGCTTCGGCGATAACATCGATAAAAGCATACATTCGCACACGGTGACTCCCAGAGATTTCTGCCTCTCCGCGGAGGAGGACCCTCATCTGGCAGGTTTGATCGATCGAAATACTGTCAAACCGAAAGACGTCCGTTCCTGTCAAGGCTAAAAAACCTCACATCACACTTCGGATACGCCAATCCGAGCCGAAATCCAAGTCTAAGGTACTACTGCGATTAAGCCAACCCAAGCAGGCCCTACCTCAAACGTTTGTTCGTCGAATCGAGCTGGGTGTCAACGATCGTATAGGACGACTGAAATCTGGGGACATATGCTACGCAAGGCCTACACGTCTAAAGGAGGAGCGGTGGTGACTCGCAAAGAAATAGGACGCTTGGCCACCACGGAATTCAACGGTCGACAGGTAGATTTGCTAATGCAGTACATCTAGAGACTCCTCCCACTGATCAACTTTCTGCTAGATCAAGAACGTGGTCACCATCGCTCACGCTTTAGCTACCAAGAAAAACACTCGAGTGGCCTATTCCCATGTCCTGCAGGCGGTCAAGGCGAGCGAGAGCTTCATCCGCGAATTCAACGGCACCAGCGTTGTTGAGAGTCTATACCATTGACCTCACGACCGACAAAAACCAAATTGCTCATACGTTTCGTACTGTTGGCGTTGGACTTTGAGTAGCACATAACATAATCCGCGTTTAGTATAGTTATCTATTATCAAACGGCTATGTTTTCCACTCAACTCATTGCCCCGAGGCGTGTTGGTAGCAGTGCAAAGACGCTCTTTAACGAGGCGAATATTAGCGTTTGCTCTAGGGAGCGTATTGTTCGGTTACCTCGACGTTGTGGTTGTGTCCAAGCTATCCATTGCGCTTTCGCTTTCGATTTAGACGAGGGGGCGTGACTGGGCCACATAGGATTCTGTGGACGCTTCAGCTTGAGTGAGCGGTCACATCGTGCATCAAGGGCCTGTAGAACGCACCTCTCTGTATCAGCAGTAGCACTCGTGGGAAGGAGTTGCTCTCGAATCGCCGGCTGCTGATAGCGACGTATTCTCCTTCGTAGACGTGCGCTCTTGTGGACAGGCGTAAGCGCCTTCTTTCTTCCAATATCGCGTGGGCGTGCTATAACGAGCTAGCAGCTAAAGAAAAGTCTAGGGACTTGTAGTGTCTCTCAGCATCGCAACGCCCTAGGCTTAGATTGGTAACCACAGCTCGCTTCTCGGAGAGGAGTGGCTGAATGTGGGCTGGTCAACTGCAATAAGAAGGCATCATCAAAACGTGAAGGGCCTGGTCAGCGCTTCGTCTCTTAGGCGCAAGAACTGATGGCGGGTTTGATGAGTCTGAAATCGACTGGGACGAGGCTTAACTGGAGAGACCCACAAGGACATCTTGTTATCTTCAGTCTCAATACCTGACTAGTGAAGCGGCTTTTGAAACAGAACATTTCAAGGTTCAATTAAAGATGTACATCTCACCACGCAGCAATTTTTGAAAGAACATTTTTCATGCTTCGTGTCTTCAGTCAACATGAATCAAATCGGGAAATTCTCATTCAAATCTTTATGTATAATGTGAAGATGCTTGAGCGCATAAGAGATCTCCGAGTGTGAACCCTTTGAGCTTTGAAATCGCCTTTGTGAGCTCCATGCGCATTGTAGGGCATCCCTTCAGTTAGTAGTGTCTTTCACGACTTCATGCAATAAATATACATCTTCACTCCCGTCAACGGATCGTGCGATCGCCGGTAGTAACATCCCGTACGCCCAGATATCACCCAATACTCGCTCCTGCAGTGGAACATTCAGATCATCTTTGTCGCGAAGTTCCGGCGCAGTTCACTCGTATGTGACATCCTCAATACCGCTTATATCGATTAATAAAGCGTTGTCATTAATATCGATAACAACATTTGAGGGCTTGAGATCCATATGTGTGATACTCTTCTGATGGAGGTACAGCAATCCATAACCAATTTGCAACGGCCATCATTTCCATGAAACCTTGGTTATACTCGCTTGCCCCAGCCACTGTTCGAGTGTTTCACCCCCGATGATGTTCCGTCAGAAATCCCCGCACAACAAGTGATTCATCATGTTCAGTCGTAGTCTGATATGAGTCTGATGAGATAACGATACCGAAGAGCTGGACGATGTTGGAAGCGCCACAGGAAAGCTTAAGATTTTGCAGTTCTCGTTGAATGACAGTGCTATCTTTCTGGTTGGTAGAAAGACCTGTCAACCTTTTTGAAGATGTAGGATATATTTTCCCCGGTCAGTACAACTCGAAAGGCTGATTCAGCAACGTGTTCCTCTGCCTGAAGAGTTGATAATCATATAGTCGGCCAGGACGAGTCGTGCGCATAGCGTGGATAGAGTACCCTTAAAGGGTTCTCTCGTATGATGAGCTTCAATCTGTGAGCACTATCTAGAAGTCTGTTTCCTCGAGCGGGGGAGTCATTGCTATCTAATGTAAGTAGCTCTGAAAAGACGTCTGAGATGTGTGTTTCCATCTTTCTGCTTCTGCCATCTTGCTCTCTGCCCATCCTACTTCTGCCTTTTCACCCGCTCAACCACATCACAGATAGAGTACATTCAGACTTCAATGTATCATCGAACTAGTCAAAAAATATTCCCAACAACCAGCCTTCGAGGAGGCTCCTGTCAAGAAAGCAAGTATCGGCATTGTTATCTTAGCTTCCTCAACGTCGCTACTATATAGCATTACTCATACTGCTAAATAAATATGATGCGACAACGAATCTCTCAAAATTCATATGCCGTCCGAAGTCTCAGCCGTGAATGAAATTATCAATATTAGTGAAGGCAAGAGCGAAGAAATCGTACTGACAGAATAGAAACTTGGGAACTTCTTGTCACCTCAGATAGAATCAAGAGTGCTACTTTTGCGACCAACAAAACTAACCGACAGTCATCGACCCTTGACTGGTCTTCCCTGTTTGCCTCTCCGCTGCGCCTGACGTTTGGCCTAAAATTGCCGCAGCAGTTCCTGTACGTTTCCTAACTCGCATTCGCGCAGTCGTGTTCTCTTCCAGCACATCTGATATTCATAATTCTTTTCCCTTCGTCTCTTGTCAACGATTCTTACGATCGTTAAGGCGACAATGAGGCTGTGTAACGATAGTTAGTACTAGTGTAAAGTATCTAGGGTAAAGGACATGTGAGGTATGTGGCATATCGATCGAAGTTGTTTCTTTGGAAAGATTCGTCGGCTTGGGAGGTCAATGTGAACAGCAAATGCATAGGTTTGTGGGCTCGTTAAACCATGGCATTTACAATCCAATTCAAGACCATTCCCTAAAGTCCTTTGAACTTGCAGAATATTTCGATGCACGCTCATTCTATCCACTGTCTATGTAGTGTTTTTCCTTGAGTGGAAAGCTCCATGTCTCCATCTTGGACCCATCAAACCATATCTTCTCCATTCTTGAGTGCCATCAACACTGTCATTGCCATCAACGGAAGAGGTGCTGTGTTTTTCAATCTGTGCTCTCGCGAAGCATGGGCGATAGTGTACAGCTGAAGATTCGTCAGCCAGGAGAATGACCACGGCAAACACGATGGTAAGTGCAACAAAGCATTCGAGAACGGTAAGTATAAGACCGATCGCCATTAAGGTCAAGTTCTTGATATCGGGCTTCATTTGCATGGTAGAGTAGTTAGACGATAGCAGCGATTGAAGCTACGTTGATCGATGGGTCGTTTCAACCTCATGGTAAGCTATGAGTGATACCGAGAGGGGGGCAAAAGGGTGGAACTTACAATCTTTTAGATGCGTAATTGTTGAGAAGATCTTCTTCTCTCGATTCGTAGGTTTTTGGATGTTGGTCTTTGGGGATTGCAGGAATTGGGATGATAGCAGAGCGACCATGCCTTTTGTAAGTGAAACCTGAGCAACCAGACAGAGCAGGTTTTTTTGAATTCGTTTCGTGTGTCATTGAGACAGAATCCACTGCTTAATTTAAAATTTTACGTTCGAGGTCTATCTCGATGACCGTTTCAATGGTCACTGAAGAAATTTCTCTCGCGGAGCTCAGATACTGAATGAAGCTGGGGCACTGAATGTGGCACTGAATGAGGCACCGAAGAAACATTGAATGAGGCACTGGAGGAACATTAAATCGGGCACTGAATGAGACACTGAATGAAACACTGAATGAAACACTGAATAGGGCACTGAGTAGGGCACCGAATGAAACACTGAATAAAGATTGATAGTCATTAGTTGTTTTGAGAATTCACACTCCACCTTTGATGTGCTTTTTTCATAGTGTTCTTTCACTAATCACACATACGTTTTATTGATCTTTCACTTGTATCGATGTGGGTTATTGCGGCTTCCTAACAAATGAGATGGTTGCAGTCCAGATTTTGATGAGGGACGAGGGTCGGCTACAAGTGTCGCTGGCAGAACAAATTTGACCATCACTACTTTAAAGATACATTAATTTTCGAATAAAAATTCCGAAACAAAGTCCTGTGGCATCATGAAGCACTTTTAAGCACCTAGTGGAGAACTTCGAGGTATAATAAAATTGTATGGGTTGATCAAAACAAGGCTCGCTTTCGCAAATCAGTACGGTTTTTGATGAGGTTCGTTTAATTGGGTGATTGTCTTTCCCCCTCAGAAAATTTAGAGTTTGTTGTGACAACCCATATGTAGGGGTAATTCTGTCAGACCTCAACCCCCTGGGACCCACGATAACAAACGACATATTCTGAGATCCCACTGAACGCATACATGCAGTATCTCGGAACCAGGGCAAAGTCTGCGCTTCGAATACAATTGTTGCAATGTGTTCTCACGAGTCTGGAGTAAGGGCTCAGCTGGGGGTGCTATTTTCCAAGGGCGCATGCAGATTCTTCAACAAGGTAAATGATGGCAGGGCATGTCAGCTATCGGACTAAGTGGCTAAAAGGTCAGATCAATGTCCAACTGTCCTCTTCGCGCATGCTTTGTATCTCTAGGCAATGATTATATGGTTTGGACGGAACGATAAGCCTCTTCTTCCATTCGAAAATCGGTAGTTGTTCACCAACATTCTGCGAGCATCCGCTATCTATGTATGCTCACTTGAGGCTCTTTGAAGCTCCAGAATCTTCGGGATCGAGAAACCCTGCTTGATCGGAAACAGACTGTAAGGACATTGCTATTTAGGTACCCAATGGATTTTAATACTTCCATTCCACCTGGAAAAACACGCCATGATGGCTTATGGCTGGCATATCGTGTTCCGATAAAAATCCCTTCTGTTACATATGTAAACCGCCTTCGCAATCTGAAAAAAAGCAATTACCACCAGAAACGGTTTACGCAAAACATTTCTCAAACATGATGAAACATGGCCTTCCAATAGTCCGAGTGGTGTTTATTTTTAAAACTCATGGAACGCTTTCGGCGTTCGCATTGCGGTGGCTCTTTCTTGTCCCTACTCGCTGGCGATCATCTCACAAGGCTACCGCCCAAAAAGTCAAATCTTCAACGAACGGCTGACATGAGAGATGTGCAAACCCTGTTCATTGGTTCGTTTTCTAGGACGTGCAGATATAAATACAGGGGAAGGCGTCTGAGGATCTGTATAAACTGGAGTACTCCTGTCAACAAATACAACAGTGACAAGGCTGCGGGCGCGTGCAAAAAGATATACCTGCCTCTATAGAATCATAGCGATCCTGTTGATCTTTGATCCCTTGCATTGGATTTCTTCCTCGGCTCTGACAACTATGCCTACACAAAGACGCTGGTCTGCAACAAGATCAAGAAGTCCGTATAGGGAGCTTGCTCGAGATGAAGTCCCCTTTTTCGACGAGCCACTGATTTACTTTACTCCATATGCTTCCCCCACACGCGAAGTATATTTGACGGGAAATTTTTAAGTAGTTCTTGTCGCTAAGTGTTGACCTAGGCTTTCGATTCAAATGGAGCCGCAATTTCTTCACACGGTCGTCGACCTCGACCTCCGTCGAGTATCAAGTCTGACTTCCAAATGGATCTTGAAAGGGCCAGGGAAAACAGCTTATTAGACATAGAAGACGCCGAAGCCCAGCTGTAAGTGAAGTCTATCTCATCTAGTTCAGGGTTTTTGTACTGACTGTGAAGCATTCAACCCCTCCCATTCCAACCTCCTGTCAACGGAACTGCTGGCTCGACCAGTGGTAGCTCCCTTCATCCCCAAGATATCCATCGACGACTGTCTGTGTCTAGTACAAGTACTTCGAATGGCCTTCCTCGGGGCCGCGAGAGGTCGCCTGGTCCTACAGTCCGAAGTCGGAAGAATAGTGCTACTGGACCGGCAAAGCGGATGTGTCTAGCTTGCAGAACGTTGGGGGAAGATCGCAGCTTGTGCAATGTGTGCAACGTATCACTTTGCAACATTTGTTGGGACATGCAGATCACGCACAGGGAGGACGCCAGGGCTGCTGGTGGCATCCCGCACGAGAAGACGAATCAAGAGCTTGCGGAGAAAATCAAAGCTTGCCTTGAGCCAAGCATGACTGATGAGCAACAGAAGAAGCTTCACATAGATGACGAAAATACGACATGGTTTGGCGTTGCGCAGGATGAAATGCAGGAGCTGACGTTCGAAGATTGCGGCAGGTACGCCAATATCATGGCCGATTGCTCTTCTGGTCGGAAAAGATGCCAGTACCCATCGTTGGTCTCTTTTGTGGGCCAAACAGGTCAGTATTCTGTCCAATCAGTAGGAGATTGTTAATCAAATTACAGGAGCTGGGAAAAGTACTCTCATCAAGATGCTTATCGAGCTCACACCCAATGGCGGACATGATCCGGTTCCAGTCGTGGGGTCCATCAACCACAGCGTGCCGACCAGTGGCGATGTGCACCTCTACTCTGATCCAAGTACTTATGTCACTAACTTTCCAATTCTATACGCTGATTGCGAGGGTCTAGAAGGTGGAGAGATAGAACCGATGGCGGCTCAGGCTAAGCGTGATATAAACCACGCCTTTGATATTGACCATACTAGAAGGACAGGATCCTCCAAGAAGAGATTGAGGAAGAAGCATCATAGTTCCCAACGAGAAATCACTTGGGCAATTACGCCGGAGCAAAAGAGCCGTCAATACTCGGTGAAAAATTTATATCCTCGCTTGCTCTATACCTTTTCTGATGTTTGCGTCTTTGTGCTCAAAAACTCCAGGTACAGGTCCTACGTTGCCATACATACATAAAATTTTTATCCTGACTACTAATATAGAACCATTGAAAGCGTAGTGGAACAGCTCATTGTTTGGGCTTCCACAGCGCTCGAGAAGTCTACCAATCAGCCAGTGCTGCCTCATGTTATAATTGCCTTAAACGCGACAGAGAACGCAATAGATCCTCAGCAATGGGACGTCACCTTCGCAACAGAGGACCTTATGAGAACAGCTTCCAAAGCGATCTTCAACAAACCTAGCTTCAAGAAACACATAGACTTTTGGAAAGATCGCAAAAGATCAATTCGAAATGCTCAAGACCTGCTCTGCTCTTATTATTCTAGCGTGCGGGTGGTGCGCATACCAACAAGAGGCCGTCCTCAACTCATCGGCGAACAACTAGGCAAACTTTACAATGAAATTAGTGAAGCTTGCAAGAAATCACGTCTTGGAAGAAAAAAGAAGCGTATGCTTCTCGACGCCGATGAATTGCAGCCTTATTTGCAGTATGCTTTTGATCACTTTTCGAGCGATCTAGATATGCCTTTCGATTTCGTAAAGGCGTCAATCTTGAACAATCCTATACCGAAGGATTTTGGTGGCAACATACTGCAGCTGGCCATTAACGTCATGAATGTCTTGGAAAATCAGGTTACCGGAAAGGTAATATTTGATGAGCTGAGTCTCGTGGTTGCCTCGTGTATAATGCTAGACGCTGCACGACATAAAATGAAAGGTAGATACGACGTCGTTAGATCCCACACTTGCTAATTACGCACAGGTACTGCCGAGAGCATCTTTAGGGAGCACTATATGGTGTACTGCGATGATGCCATAGAGGATTTTTGTGATCGCCATTGGCCATGTGAATTCAGCAGCTCAGAGGGCAGATGCACCAATGTTAGGAGTGGTCACAGTCCAAAAGGTCACCAGCTTCGCAACGGAAAATCTTTCGGTAGCGGACCTTATCAATCAAGCTTTTCAGCGGAATTTTATAGTGATACGTGGAAATGCAAGATCCACCATGATCTCGAAATCCTCCTGAATATGCTCCGCGAGGCTGGCGACGATTACGAACCCGAAGAGCTTGTGGCCTCGCGGATCCACAAGGACTCCGTGTTGACTCCATTTTTTCAACACGTCAAGTCCTCTGAATACTATGTAAGTCACTCGACGTGTTTCTCGTGCCTCATAGCTCCGCCGGAACATATGTTACCCTGCAGTCACGTTATCTGCACCCCATGCCTGCAAGCATACGGTGCCGCGAAAGGCAAGGTTCTGATGGAGATCACTTCTTGTCCATTATGGCATGAGCGACCCATGACATGGGACAAACCGTGGCAAATCGTCCTCAAGCCAGCTTCGGCCGGCACTCGGATCTTAACACTTGATGGGTAAGAATCCTACGGACACATCTTTGAGTCATATGCTAATAAATCTGTCATTCATAGTGGAGGAATACGTGGCATAGCCGAATTGGAGATCCTACGGCTCATTCAGGTGGCTTTAGGTGGTAAGATTCCACTTCAGGCTTTTTTTGACCTGATTGTTGGCACAAGGTGAGCGACTACGCCTCTTGGGCTTTTGTTACTCCCTGAAGTAGAATATCTGGGGCAACATTGACTCCAAAATTAGTGCTGGCGGGATTATAGCCCTAGGAATCGGTGTAGAAGGATGGAATATTGATCGTTGCATCGACGAATTTAAATCGCTTTGCAGACCAGCCTTCACGCCACGCAGAGGCCATAGCATCTGGGGTATTTCGCATATGATCCAAGCCCATAACGGTAGCATCTACTCGACGCAGCCTTTGCAGAAAGCTCTACAGGGCGCTTTTTCTTCAGTTCCTCTTTTCGGTGGTCAGCGCTTGGTGGAGACCCTTTCTAAGGTTGCTTTGACCACCACCTCAGCTGCCGGGCTACAACCTATTGTATTGTCTAATTATAACCGCACCATTGACCGTGAAGAGAAGAGTTAGCTAACTGTTCTTTATTGTCGCGTCTCCTGCGGCTAACTTATCGAATAGGGAGCTATATCTTTCAGCGACCCGAAAAACCGGAAGCTGAAATGAACATCTGGGAAGCGTAAGGAAACAATATACTATGCATTGCAGTGGCGAAGCTAAGCCGACACAACAGTGCTCGAGCCACTTCTGCGGCACCAACTTATTACAAACAATTTCCGCATGAGCCTTCGAAACAGACATATATCGATGGAGGCATATGGCACAATAACCCAGTAAATATAGCCGAGTCGGAACGCAAGCTGATTTGGCCTGATACCGCTCACTTACCCCCTGACATTCTGCTGTCGATCGGCTCTGGTTGCTGTCAAACACTACCGACTCCCAAGCGTCCTTCGAAAGCGGTTCGAAGACATGGGATTGGGTCAAATATAAAGGCATACTACCGCCTTGCAGTTGACCATATAGAAAGCAGTCAGGATTCCGAGAGGATTTGGCGAGAGTACTTAGAGGGACTATCACCCTCACAAGAACAGAAGCGCCGTTACAGACGCCTAAATGTCCAACTTGAAGAAGCGCCGCCAAAGCTGGATGATGTCGATAGCATAGACGAGCTCCAAAATACCGCCCGAAAGCATTGGAGCCGCGACCCACGGATCTCAGACGTTGCCCAGGATCTTATTGCCTCAAGTTTCTATTTTGAGAAGGTTAAGCTCGCAACAGAGGACGATGGGTCCTACACATGTACAGGTAGGTGTAGTGGCTCTGGTACTTCTGTAAACGCTGATGATCCGTAACAGGCCATATAAACTGCCGGTTCATTCCAGGTTCCCAGCATGTCAGGGACCTTGGAACATATCTCCGAGACTGTCAATCTGATACTCATAGCCCTTTCTTCGTCATCCAGGAGCAGTATCGGGCGCCCCTAGCTGAATTTGTCCCAATCAGCCACAAAGTCATTGATGACATGATGCGCGATGGACGCTTTCAATTGGAACTTATTAGATTTCGAATATCGCGCCACCATACGTCCTCAGAGATCTTCATATGTCTGAAAGACGAGAATTCCTACATCCCCATCAGTGGCTTTCCTCGAACACTACAGCAAGAGAATAGTCAGAAAGGTACCAGCAGAGACACCTCTTACCCCATCTAGCCCATCTGTTTTCCATAATCATCACCCCCTAAAATGATATCGAACTCCGGAAAACAGTAACTAATTCATCGTAGTCGCCCGCCAGCTCGGCAGCAACTTCGACAGAAGACGCACCCTCTCGCAACGGAGGCGCCGCGGTCAGTGGTCTGGTCCACTGTGTCCTTACGCCCCAGCGCCAGACGATGACACTGTTTCTCGCTACTCGGACCCCTCCTACCTCGTGGGCAGCTCCACCCGTGAATCATTAGCCGCGATAATCCGACGCTTCAGTAGTTCTACGAATGAACTTCCTGGGAATGACATACCCGACATCTCAATCCAGGAGATGGACGATACTTCCACAGCACCAGTCGAGCTTCAAGCACTTTCCCCGGTATTCGAGATGGAGGCAGACGTGCATAATGGTGAGCCATACGATATACTCGCGGAGTACATGAGGCCCCGGCACGGATGGCACGAGTTTTCATAAATGAAGCGTCGGAGTTGAAAGTAGGGTGACTGGTTCACATGAATTGAGAGATCATGGATTTTTGCATTGCGACGCGTTTATACAGTTGTACCATCTATTACTGCGCCGGCTACAAAAGTCAATAGACCACTCGAATCTCTTGTTTCCACAACCTCCGTACTATCGCCACGTCATCCCTACAGTCCGTGCTATTTCGCCTAAACCGCTATGATCTATTATCACTACTGAAAAGTATCCCAAAGGGTGTTCTACCAGAAAAAATCCCATAGCTCATCCACATGTTCAGAACATCGAGGTCATGAACAAACTTCAGCAGCAATTACACCGTTGCGTTGGTTTTATCGAAATTGGACTTCCTACAAGCCCGACAAAGAAAGATGGGAAAGCGCACAAATTGGGCATCCTCCCAACAGAACACTTACCACCTACCACAAGCACCAACCGCTACTTCCAACCCAATCTACCTACATCAATCCCACATTTTCCCTTCCTTTATATCCCACCAAAACTCACCAATGATATTCTATCAACCACTTATATCCGCTCACCTTCTTTATCCTCAGAACTCAACAATACGGCTCAAGGGCATTTCTAGTTCTAAATTCCCATCAGGAATACTCATACCCTTCCCTTCCCTTCCCTGCCCAACCCAACCCAACCCAGCCCCCCATCATCCACCAAACCTTACAACCCTCCCTCTAACCAACCAAAAAAAAAGCCACCAAATTCTCGCTCGCACTCACCCCACCTTATCACAAAACATCCCAATCGCATTCTCAACCCCCCCCAAAAAAAGAAATCATCAGCATCACCAGCACACCCACACCCACACCCACCCCAACACTACACTACATCATCGGATACTCAAAAATAAATCCCAACCCCCCCCCTCCCCTCTGCTACACACAAACCAAATGCCGGAATTTCAACCGCTCGTATAGTTTCGTAACCGAGACGATACATGAAAATCCTCATCTGTAGCCAAAAAATAGTTTCGATACAGAAAAAGGGTTAGGGACGAGAAGAAGAAGAAGAAGTAAGGGCAGGAATATAACAAGGTGAGGTGATTTTTTTATATTTTTGGTTTCCAAGATTGCTGTAGACCGATGCGGATGGAGAGGGGTACGCTTGCTTGAGGGTTTGTAGGTTTAGATTTAAAATGGGAAGGGTGGAGAGGGAGGTAGATTTTGCAGTGTGGAAAGATGTTAGGTTACGGTATGGCGCTATTTTACACGGGGATATGGATAGGGGGTTATATGAATGCTGTGGGGGTTTTCCATCTGGTTTCAGTGGGAATCTGAATGTTCCGTATTGGATGGATATCTTTGTAATCTTTGAATTGGAAGGGGAGAGAAAGGGGGGGTGGTGGTAGAGGGGGTGTACCAGTTATCAGATCCAATTGGAACTGCATAAGGTAGCTAGAATACACACCTTAGCCAATCAAACCACGGTGTTTGCTAAAAAGTTACCAAGACCAAGCTCCACCATACCCATCATGCAAAAAGTCGAGTACTGCTATTATATAAAGAGTCGATCCCATCACCACACTGCCCAACCATGCCAAACATTCATCCCCCCAGCCTCCGCAACAACTTACACCATCCCGTACCCTACCTACCATGCATCTTAACTCACAATCGACTCTCCACGCCCACCCACCCCTGTTCCCCCGGCCAATGCGCTTCGGGCCATACATGCCTCATCGCCTCCCAGATGTGCCTAGCGCTCAGTCAGTGAATTCCAGACCTCGTTCCCCTCGTCAACAAAAAAAACCGAAAAGGAAATGACGTACCCAACAAACACAACCTCCAGCCCCTCCTTAACCTCCACCGGCAAATCCCTAACGTCCTTTCGGTTCCCCACCGGCAACAGCACCGTGGCCACCCCGGCCCTCAACGCCCCAATCAGCTTCTCCTTGATCCCGCCTACCGGCATCACACGCCCCCTCAAGCTGACTTCACCCGTCATGGCCAAGGTAGGTCTGACGGCGCGTCCGCTGAAGAGCGAGATGAGCGCTATGGTGTGCGCCAAGCCGGCGGAGGGGCCGTCCTTGGGGATGGCGCCGGAGGGGCAGTGGACGTGCACGCTGCGGTTTTTCATAATGTCTTCGTTGGTGTCGTGTGTGAGGCCCAAGTCGTAGGCGTGCGCTTTCACCCATGTGAGCGCGACTTCGACCGACTCTTTAAGAACGTCGCCGAGTTTGCCGGTGAGTTGCACGCGCCCTGTGCCGGGCATATCTGCGACTTCGATGAATAGAATACTTCCCTGGCCGCCGGTGCTGTAGGCGACGAGGCCGGTCACGATGCCCGGTACGGAGGACTTCTCCGCGAGTTCCTCGTCGAAGCGCTCGATGCCAAGAATAGTGTCGAGGTCGGAGAGCGAGACCTGTGGGTTGTATTTTTCAACACTGTTAGAGTCTTTCGCGTCAGCATACTCTACAGCTTTGAAGCGGCAGACGGAGCCTATTTCGCGCTCCAGGTTGCGGACGCCGGCTTCGCGGGTGTAGGCGGTAATGATGGTATCAATAACCTCGTCAGGGAAGATGACTTGGTCAGGCGCGAGGCCGTTAGTGGTAATTTGTTTGGAGATGAGGTGCTGGGCTGCGATGTGGCGTTTCTCGACCGTGGTGTAACCGGAAAGGGAAATAGTTTCCATGCGGTCAAGGAGAGGAGCGGGAATGGTGTCGAGCGAATTTGCGGTGGCAATGAAGAGGACTTTACTGAGATCGATTGGGATGTTGACGTAATGGTCGTTGAATGTGTAGTTTTGTTCCGGGTCGAGGACTTCGAGCATTGCGGCAGAAGGGTCTCCGTGAAAGTTTGAGCCGCCGACTTTATCGATTTCATCAAGAAGGATTACGGGATTAGCGACGCCCACTTTCTTAAGGCCGTTGACAATGAGACCTGGCATGGCTGCGACGTAGGTTCTCCGGTGACCTCTTATTTCGGCTTCGTCACGTACACCACCAAGAGATATGCGGTGAAATTTCCGCCCCAGGGCTGTAGCAACGGATTTGGCTAGACTAGTCTTCCCCGTTCCTGGAGGTCCAACCAAGAGTAGGATCGGTGATTTGTCAACTCTTCTCTTGCTCTTCAGAATTTGTATCTTGGTGATATCCATATCCGCTTCAGTGGGCGACAAATCTGGTTCTCCACCTTTGACCTCTTCTACAGCATTCCGGTTCTTGCTAGCTTCCGCGATTTGGAGCTCGAGGTCAGCATTGACAGCTTGCTTGAGCCTAAGGACGGCAAGATACTCGAGCAGACGCTTCTTGATCTTCTCAAGACCGTAGTGATCGTCATCGAGCTGCTTCCTAGCCCGCTTTAGCGTTTCTATGCCTAGCTGATCGTCCGTTGTTACGGTCCAAGGAATTTCCGAGAGGTTTTCGAGATATGTCCTGCAGACACCATATTCTGCTTGTGCAGGGTTCATCTTCTTCAGTCTTTTCAATTCCCTATCCGCCACTTTTTGTGCTTCGGGCGTCAACTTCGCTTCATCGAGCTTCTTCTTTAGCTCTTCAACCTCATTTGGCTCTTCCTCACCTCCGTTGTTATCAGACCCCATGCCAGGGAAGCCACGTGCACTAGGGACTCCTCCTAGACCACTCATAGCTCGACGCATGAGGGATTCCCTCTGTTTTTGACTGATATTGCGTACATCTAGCGCCTGACCAGGTAGTTCTGTACTCGTAATCGATGTAATCTTAAAGCTTCCCTTAATCTCCTGCACCTGCCGCGCGAGCAACTCAATTACCCGGTCCAGCCTTTCTTTCACGCCTAAAGCACACAATACGCGCAGCTTCTCCTCAAAGCTCGCCTCGACAATGTTTGTCATGAAATCCGCGAGAACTCCAGCCTCCGCAAGCCCTTTTTTGTTGACATAGAGCTCGAGCCGACGAGTCAGGATGGGTGATAGCGTTGTAGGGGAGCGTGGTAGCAGTGATGAAAACCTTAGAAGTGCGATTAACTCACGGGAGAGTAGTTTTAGCTGATCAAAAAGTGCTTGTGTATCAGGGTCGTCCAACTCAACCACTGCGCAAGTTATGTCAGCATGGCCCAAACCAGAATTTAATGGCACCTACGCTCTTCGTCAAGGTAGGTGACATTTGCCTCGAAGAACGGCCTCTTCTGGGTTATTGTGTCAACCCTGAACCTCCTGATACCCTCCACTACCAAGGCTAAGTCATCCGGCCGTCGTCCCTGCACCCCAGATATCCTGGCAACGGTGCCAAATGAGAAAAGGTCCTTCTTATTCGCGGCACCAGGATCGATATCATGGTTTTCTATTGACCGCTTGGATGAGCTCTCAATGTCATCAATCAAATTTATGCCATCAGGACTGAGCAGAGATGAATTAATCGGAACGCAGCCAATAGAGATGGCGGTGGCGTCGGGCTTTGGTGTTGCGGTTCTTGTATAGACGGATGACAGAAGAGCCGGTATATCTGTCCTGTTGGAGACCGGTACTCGCAGCGTAATACCTGGCAGTAAGACCAAGCCTTTGGGTAGTGGAAGAAGGGCAAGACTTTGGGACCTAGACTGGCCCATGTTCATTTGGAGCTTTGACCGATAGTTTATACGATACTCCGTAGAGCTCAGATATATGTTAAGACTAAGTTGCTCCTGAAGCACACGAGAGTACGTTTAATGAGAAATCAGAACAAGCCAAATCAAAAATTCAAAGACGACGGTAGAGTATCAGCATCATTGACGAACGATCAAAAGCCGAGGCTTGGATTCTCAACGCGATCTAATCTTATCTCGCATGTTCACTACCACTCCTTCCGTACCTACGCACGCG
>JAABUT010000561.1_pt1 | contig 47074 bp, 58 predicted proteins | sample 5559281 | NCBI WGS metagenome assembly JAABUT01 (sample SAMN10711880, study PRJNA513359) | rock metagenome | isolation source: Antarctica rocks | place: Antarctica: Victoria Land, Ricker Hills nord | collected 2016-01-04
GACCTCGACGCCGTCGCCGCCCAACTCAACGGCAGACCCCGGGAGACCCTCCACTGGAAGAACCCCACCGAGAAACTCAACGAACTCCTGATCCAGGCCGGTGGCGCATTGACCACTTGACACCGCCAGGCTTCACGCCTGCAACAGCAGCGCCCTCAGCCCTCGCGCTTTTCGGGATTCCAAGCCGACCAGATGCTGGACCGGCGCTGACGAGTTGGCTTGAGACTTGGGGAACGACCCTTCACCTACCGGGGACCGCTTTGCCGCTCGGGTGCTCGCTTCCGGTATCGAGTGGACCGTCGGTGGATTCCACTGACCTTTCGGGGAGCGACCCGAACTCGGGTGCGTCGAGTAGTAACTGGTCGGGAAGGCTTGCCGGAGGTACGTACTTTACGAGTGTTGCGGGAACCGTGACTCAACCGGGATATACGCTTTACAATTGCGGTGACGCAAATAACACTGCGCATTCAACCTGGGTCGGGCTCGGCGGCTGGAATAGTTCATCTTTGATTCAAAACGGTATCGATACATTCACTGGGAGAAGTGCGCCATACTCATTTTGGCAGACCCTTCCCGATACTTCAACCGAACAATACGGCGGTGTTAGCGGGCTTAAGGGTGACCGGTTGCATTTCACCACAACCTGGAACGGATCACCAGTGAACAACGCAACATTCAGCTGGCTGAACGTTGACACGGGTAACTCACTTTCAATCACAGCTGGCAGCGCGCGGGACTTTGACCCCCGTCACGCGGATTGGATTGATGAGCGCACTTCCGGGTGCAACGCCGTAGACGGACCTTTTTGCCTTTTCCAGCGGTCCGACAACCAGGTGAACTGGGGTGGAGAACGAGTCAACGGATCCAATCCGGCTAATAGTACAGGTAGCGTTCTGATCGCGATTAAACGTCCTAACGGCACCCAGTTGGGGTATGCGACAAACGTCAACGATACTGCGTCAGTGGCTTATTGGAGCAGGTGTAGTTAGCTGCTGCAATAACGGTCCGCGCGACACCGACAAGTCCGGACATCGATTCCTAAGGTGGGAAAGCCATGGGTCACAAGACGCCGAAGGTTGCGGTGACCGTCATGAGCGTGTCGCTCACGGGTTTGGTCGCCATGCTAGGAGGTCAATTCGCGCAGCATGCTTCGAGCCAGGACCCTAGTAGGAGCCACAGGTCAGTTATGATGGCTAGCGCGAATCTCTCGCCGGTGACGTTGATAACGAGGATTTCGGCCGATCTACCGGGCCGGATCCCAATCGGGTCTGACGTTATTACTGTTCCTTACACGGTTGGTGTTCCTACCGCAAAATTAGACGACCCGAAGGTCGGAGTGACCCTAGGATCCGCTCGCGCTCAATTGGTCGGCGGAGTCACGACGCTTGGTGCACCAGGTCAAACGTTATACAAAGGATCGCTCACCTTTTCAAGCTTAGCGATCCGCTCGCTCGGCCAAGGCAACTGGACGGTGAGTTATGGGTCGGCGTCGAGCAACTCCGCGGAGGGTGTGGCGACTCCGGTTATCCTAAAGATGCAGTCGCTGGCATCGGAGCGGTTGAGCCGACGCGGAAACATTGTTCGAATTAACGGGTCGGTCAAAGATTTCACGGATCCAGTAACCGAGACCGAGGGTGGTCAATTCACTGGGCCACGAGGTCGAAGGGTAGAGATCCAGCGATACACCAGCTCGGGCTGGCAGACCATTGAGGCGGTAAGCACGGACGTTCGTGGCCACGTTGATGTGCGCCTCAATGTCCCGAGTCGGGTCGGGCTCCGGTTGTCGACGAGTGACACTGCGACAGTATTTGGCGTCGTCAGCGAGGCGCGTGTGATCTGAGTACGACGGGACTTCACGTCGTTGACGTGCTCGTCGTCACTGCAAACGTAGCCGCCTACTCTTCGCGGTTGACGTCTCCGGGTGGGGGGAAAGACCGGGACGGTGACAATAGTGCACCAGCCTCGTGCCGTTCAAGGCTTAGAGACTCCGCTTTGCAACGCAACGGTGATGATGCGCCTGCCGTACTGGTCGCCGTCGATGACCACATGGAAACGCGCGGCCTTCGGGTGAAGGAGCAGCGCATTCACCCGCCCGTCCGTTGCGAGGCTGCGCCGGTCGATCGTGGCGGCTGACGTGGGCTCGATCGTTAGATTAGTGCCCTTCGCGCACGACGCGGTCGTCAGCAGTGCGATGTTGCCACCGGATGTTACGTCGGAAACTGTCACATCCCGCTCAGTCGCGTCGGTGACAACCACCCCACTTACGGCGGACCACAAGGTGTGTCCGCATACTTGCCACGGCGGAGCCGCACTGGAAGCTTGGCTCTGACACCCTGCCAGGAGAAGCACCAGTACACCGGTTGCCCCAACAGCTCGCTTCACCGGGTATGTATAGCACTCGGCTGTCAGGAGCAATCGGCGAAGTGGTAGCGGGCCCAGCCCGCGAAGGAGGCGGATGAACGGGTACCGGTTCGCAAACCCCGTCCACCAGGACGACGGTGAGGAGCGGATCGGTCGGCCTCTGGCCGGCGGCCGGCTCAAGACCTTCTCCTGGGCCGCGCTCAACAAGCGTCTGGCCGGTGCCGGAGACACCGCTGGTGAACCCGTCTGGTTTAAGGGCTTCCCAGCTGGAGACACATTGGTGAGCGGCTTTGGTCTGTAGCCGCCGAGCACGACGCCATCGCCCGGCGCCGGCGCCGCGGCTCCGGACGCACGGCCCGGGCCGGCGCCGGGAACCGCCGCCCGCACCCACACTCCTGCACTGCGCACACGTCCTGGTGCCGGGACCAGTAGTGGCCGCAGGAGCCAGGTCGGCGCGTCCAGCTGGTGGGGTATCCGCCGACCGTAGAAGCCGGGTCGGACGGTTCCGGCCGAGTAGTGCTCAGCCCGTGGACCCGACGTCGCCGAGAGCGATGAACAGGACGTCGGTGCTGTCCGCGGCCGGACGCTCCCGGATCGCCTTGTTCCACGCCGGCTTCAGCGTGAGCGACGCAGCCTCCTGGGTGGTGCCCCTCAGCTCCTTCTCGATCGAGTTGATGTCGTCCCCTGCGGTGATGCCGTTGCCGACCTTCCAGTTGGCGCCGTGCTTCGGCATGTGTTCCCGGACGTCCCGGACGAGTAGGTCGACCTGCGCCAGCTGATCGGCAGTCGGCGGTCCGGCTGGGGCGGTGGTCGGCGCGGCGGTCGTGCTTGCAGCTGACGTCGGCGTGATGGCCGCCGTGGGGTCCGCGGCCGGCGTAGTGCTGCCGCACGCCGACACAGTGACGATCAGCAGAGCGGTGAGTGCGAGTGTGCGCCGCATGGCGAGCATCATGCCGCCGCACTCGCCCGAGCGGGCTGGCGAGCTCACCGGTCGGTACCGAGGACTGGAGGAGCCGGCCCGACGGCGCCGAGCTTGTCGGCGAGCTGGTTCACCGAGGCCGCCAGGTCGACCAGGTGTGCCCGGGTCGCCGGTAGGCGGACCAGCGACGATGGTCCCTCGGCCTGATGGATCTCCAACTCGATGCGCCGCTCGCTCGTCGACCCGTCGTTGGCCTTCCGCCACCGCAGTCGCGCGGTCAGCGTCGTTGACTCCAGCAGGACCTCGCGGCGGATGATGCCGCTGCCGCTCTCCACGACGCTGGCCGCGGTGACGGCCCGAACGGTCGCCCCTCGGCTGGGGCTGGCGTACATCGCGGTCGTGTTCGGGCTGGCGTGATCCAGCAGGTCCTGGACGGCTCGCAGGTCGTTGTCCGCGCCGTAGGCCGTTGCAGCGAAGCGGTGGCGGAGCTGGTGGAGGGTCGCGTCTACCTCGCCGTCCCGCAGGTGGCGGTTGGCCAGGTGGCTGATGCCCCAGGTCGCGCAGTGGCCGCCCGCGCGGGACACCGTGGGCGGAGCGTGGACTGTCTGCCGCTACAGGTGTTCACCGAGTCCCAGCACACCCGCCGGTAACCACGCGGTGGACACCGCCTCGATCGGTCCGACAGCCGGGACACTTCCTTGGTGACCCGCCTCGTCGTCATCGACGCCGCCCTCCTCGGTGTGATGGCGGCATATGCCGTCTGGGTGTCCCGGACCAACCGCGATTGGTCGGACAGGAACCTGTTCTTCGGGCGCCGGCGGTCTGCTGGGCGGGACCGGTGGGTGGGAGCCGTCGTCATCGGGGTGGTCGGCGGCGGTCTTCTGTTCGGCACGGACAGGTACAGGTACAGGTACAGGTACAGGTACAGGTACGGAGCCCAGCCCCGCCGAGCTCCTCGCGGTCGACGCCGGCAGCAACCACGCCAAAAGCGACCACACCACCGACCAGTGGCTACCCCGCTCCCCCACCAGCCGATGCCGCATGGTGACCACCCAAGTCCAGGTCAAGGCCCGCTACCGGCTCTCGGTGACCCGGGCCGAGCAGGCCGCGATGCGCCGGGTCCTGGCCCACTGCCCGACCACGGCAACCACCCGAAGCTCGCCACAAACGGTGCCCATCTCGGTATCCGGCCCGCCGCGGTAACCACCGCAGACACGTCCGCGCCGACACCCGGGCCACACGTCGGCTTAGGGCGGCCGACTATTGCGGCCGCGCGGCCCGGTAGCTGGCATAACTCACAGTGTAAAGAATGTCTCCGGACTGCGCATCGATGTAGTTTTTCACTTCGCAAGACTGATCCCGCGCTGGCAAAGGCGAGGGCGAGGGCGACGGCTGTTTCGGACCAACAGGCGAACAAAGCATTCCTCGGAACTCTAGGATGTACACGCGCCTATCGTTCATCAGAGGGTCAATCGTCCCATCACTTCGAATGGCCCCCGCCTGGGGCGACGTTGCGTTCCCAAGTTGTACAAAGCCCGTCAACGACGAATCACACAGCGATCCCACGGTCACACACGTCTGCCCTATGGTGGACCACCCGACTACAGGCCCCGTTCCGTGCGGCGGACCGACCGTTATTCCCCCGACTACATCGTGAGTTGTTTGCGTCACGTCTCCTAAGTAAGTTAAAGGAGGAACACCGGGCGTCGTCGGCACAGCGGTCGTCGGCACAGCGGTTGTCGGCACAGCGGTTGTCGGCAGAGCACCGACTGCCCCCTGGCCTGGTCCGCCAGTAGCTGGCACCGCCGCGCAACCAAAGGCAAGAGGCGCTGCGGCGAGCGCGGTACCGATCTTAAGGCTCTTCCCAAAGCCGGAGATTGTCAGGAGCGAGAGCTTCATATTTCCACTTCCCAGGTATGTCGCTGGAGGCTCCGAGTGGAACATTGTTGACGAAACTGACGTACGTATCGTCCGAGAACCGCTGAGCTTGTAGGGTAGTGAAGTTCTGCTTGTTGTCTATGCGACCTGCGATATCCGATCCAGGGTAGGTCACCTCGTTGAAGACCTGAATCTGGAAAGGCTGGGGCCAGTAGTCGAAGGGATTCGACGACGACTCGTGAATCATTGTGGACAGTGAGCAGGTCCCCCAGGCCGCGTCCGGGTCGGGCGGGTTGAACCGGCCGCCGGGGTCTCGGGCGAAGAACAGTGGTGCGTGGATCTCCTGGTGGATCCTGGCGAGCGGCTGCTGGGCGCGCCAGGCCCGGACCGGGAACCCCGCCAGGTCTTGGGGGTCCCGCGGGGGCGGGGGGAGATCGGTACCGGCCTGGGTCACTGGGCGAGGTCGCGGGCGGCGGATACCGCGGCGTCGAGGACCTGTTCGTCGCGGTCGCCGTCGGCGATCGCGTCGGCGGGCCGGGACCCGTTGAGTTCGGGTTGGGCGGTGTCGGCCCAGCTCAGGACGTTCCACGGGTCGGCTCGGCGGTCGGGCTCGGCGGTCGCGAACGCTGAGAGCACGCGGGCGATGACGGGGCGGGTGGTGCGGTCGGGACCGAACTGCCAGGCCGGGAACCAGGTCGTGCCGCGACCGGGGACGCCGAGGATGGTCCCGGCCCGGACCCGTTTGTGCAGGGCCTGGCGGGTCACCCCGAGCAGCAGCGCGGCGTCGCTGGTGTCCAGCCGGTCCTCTCCGAGCAGTCGGCGGCTCCGCGCCGCCCCGAGGGCGTAGTTGACGGCGTCCTGGACCAGCTGCGCCGCCGCGTCCCGGTCGAGCTGGGCGAGGTCCGCTCCAGCGGCCTGGTCGCGGACGGCGGCGGCGAGCTGGCCGTAGAGCAGCGCCGCAGCAGTCGGCTGGGTTGCTGTTCTCAGGTCGGGACCGGCCGGGGGTGCGGACACCACGATGACGTCGGCGCCGTCGATCACCGACACCTCGACACCGCCCGCGGAGTCCGCGATCACCAGCCCTGCCTGGGTCTGGTGGACGGTGACGTCGTCGAACCGCTCGTTCTTGACGACCAGCTGCAGCACCTCGGCCGCTCTCCCAGCGGCTTCGGCGGCCGGCCAGAGCGCGTACCGGTGCCGCTGGTAGAGGTCCCGGTCGGAGGTGACGCCGTCCGCGGAGGAAGCCATCCGTCCACCATCGCCCTCCAACGGCAGCACGTCAACCCGTCAACCCGGGACGGTGGGTGGGGAGCACGACCTGACGGGTCGAGCGGGCGTCAGGCGCACCGACCGCAGGCTCGACCTGGTCTGGCTGCCCCTCGCGGCGCCGGAGAACTACCGGCCTGCGGTCGGGGCTGCCGCGTGGTGGTGGGGGTTGGGGGGTGTGGCGGGTCACCGACCCTGACCGGGTGGGGGCCCGTCCTGTCAAGGCCGCTTCGCGCCGCTGCGCGGTCGGCTCCGCCGAGCCCGGACCGTCCACCCTCACCCTGTCCGACCCGGTTCCTGACCCGCCGCACCCCGCGGCGCGACCACCAGGAGCCCGCGATGGACGACGACCGCTTCCACGACCTCGACTTCGACGATCTCGACGATGACCTGTTCCCGCTGTGCGGGCCGGGGCAGTTCGGTCGCCGCCACACCGACGAGTACGGCGTGACCTACGTGGTCGACCACCTGGTCGGGCTGGGCTGGGTGTGGGTGGCCTGGGAGTCCCCGGGCGAGCGGGGGTGACCCCGGCCCGGGCCGGTAGCGTCCCGGCCGCTGATCCGGCGGCTGGGACGGTGGTGGTGTGGACGACGGCCGTCGGTCCGCTGGGTGTCCGGTGCGCGCGGTCCGGGTCGGGCGCCGGCTGGTGCCTACGGTGCCCGGGTGAGCACCGACCCGGACCGGGTGACCGCCGGCCGGTTCCTGACGCTGGAGCAGGTCGCCGGCGAGCTCGCGGTCAGCCGTGCCCAGGTGTACGCGATGGTCCGGGACAAGACCCTGCTCGCGTTGAAGGTCGGCGGCCGCGGGAAGTGGCGGCTCGAACGGTCCGAGCCGGAGGCCTACATCGCGCGGCTGTACACCGAGGCCCGGGCCCGGCCCGCGGTCAAGGTCGACGACGGCGAGGTCCCCGGCGACGAGATGCCGAGCGACGACTGAGCGGATGACCGAGCGCCTGCGCACGGTCTGAGCCGGGTCTCTGGAGTGAGGGCCGGGGTGTGGGGCGGAGCCCCGCGGTCTTGCCGGGACCGGCCCGTCCGGGTCGGCGGTTGGCCTGGTGGTTGGTCGGGGTCGGGGTGGAGTCGGGTTCTCCGTCGTTCGGGCGGGACTTCGTCTGCCGGACCGTGCCGGGCCGGGGCAAGGTCGGGGTCCCCTGCGGGGTGGCCTTGCGGCGGCCTGGTGCGGTCTGGCACCCATCGGGCCGATCGAGCGGCGGGGGAGCCGACGACCGGGACCAGCCACCCCACAGCGGACCCGCAGTCGCCCGGCCGGTCCTCAGCGGTCCGGGACAGCGGCGCGAGTCGGTAGCCGCGTGGGGTCGTCGACCCGGGGACGCGCCGGTCGCTGAGCAAGTTCTCTTGGACGGCGCCGGAGCGGGCTTCGTCGAGGTCGGCGGTCGAGGTCGGCGGTCGCGGTCATCGGGGTGGACTGACCGGTCGACCCAGGGACAGGCAGGTCTAAGAGGCAGAGCAACACGGGTGAGCAACACGGGGGTGGCTCTGTCAAGGTCAGCTGGCCCCACCGTGTCAGGGGTAACTGGCGCCACCTGAGACGTTGGTGGGACCGGTTTGGTCGTTGATGCGAGCGTCGGCCTGTGCTGCGAGTGCTCCGACGGCGGCGGCGGTGAGGAGCAGGAGGCCGCCGAGTAGGTAGACGGCTCGGATCCCGACGGCGTCGGCGAGCAGTCCGCCGCCGAGCAGGCTCAGGAGCCGGCCGGTCTGCCAGAGCGTGTCGAAGCCGGCGAAGGCCCGGCCGCGGAGGTCCTCGGGGACGCGGGACTGGATGAGGCTGCTGAAGGTGACGGTGCCGGTGGAGGTAGACAGCCCGTAGAACACCAGCGCGCCGGCGGCCAGGGGGATGCTGGTAGCGACGGCGAGGACGAGGTCGACGACGCCGCGGACGGCGTAGGGCCCGAACACGAACAGCGGGCGGCGCGGGTCGGTGATGCGGCGTAGGAGCAGCAGTGGCCCGAGGGCGGCTCCGGCGCCGATCGCGGCGACGAGCAGACCGAAGCTGCTGCCGCCACCGAGGCGGTCTTGGGCGAGGACGACGAGCAGCGCGCTGGTGGCGCCGGCGGACAGCGCCGCCAGGAACTGCCCGGCGGCGAGTGCCTTGAGCAGCGGCAGCGCGGCGAGTGCCGCGAGGCCCTCGCGGGCGTGCGCGAACGGGCTGCTGACTTGCACCGGCTTGGTCCGTGCGGGTTCGCGCAGGCCCCGCAGGACCGCGGCGCTGAGGGCGAAGCTGGCGGCGTTGACGGCGAACGCCACTTCGAATCCGACGTGGACGGCGAGCAGGGCCGCGACGGGCGCGACGAGGATCTGGGCGGTGACCGCGGCGGTCCAGATGCCGCTGTTGGCAGCCACCAGCTCGTCGTCGTCGACGACCGAGGGCAGCAGCGACTGGGCGGCGGGTGAGAAGAACACCTGCCCGCAGGACAGCCCGAACGCGACCGCGTAGGCGACCGGCGCGCTGTCGTGCCAGACCGCGAGGGCCCCGGCGAGCAGCACCCGGGCGAGGTCGGCGGTGACCATCACCTTCACGCGCGGGAGGCGGTCCACCAGGCTGCCGGCCAGCGGCGCGAACAGCAGCACCGGCGCGATCTCGGCCAGGACCGCCCCGGACACGCCGAGCCCGGAGCCGGTCAGCGCGACCAGGAGCAGCGCGAGGGTCGTGAACTGGGCGACGTCGCCGATCTGCGAGACGGTACGAGCCAGCCAGAGCCGCCGGTAGGCAGGCTGCCCGAGGAGCCTGCGCAGGTCGGGCCGGGTCGTGGTCACGTCCTATCGTCGCGGGTGGTCGACGCCCGGCAGATCGCCCGGGAGGCGGTCCTCAGTGGCTCGGTGGCTGCCCGGCTCGCTGTGCGCGGGCGTGCGCCAGGCGGTAGGACACGGTGCCGGTCTCGATGATGTTCCCGCCGAACGTGAGGCGGTCGACAATCGCGGCGCAGAGCCAACCAGGACCGCGATCATCGCCAGGTTCATCGCGAGCAGGACGCCCAGCCGCCGCCGCTGGCTCACCACCTGCACCCGCTCCTGTCCCTGCTCGGACCCGTCACGGCGGATCGGGATGGTTCACCCCGTCGAGGTGAGGATCGACCGGGCCTCCCGCAGCCCGTACGCGACGATGACCAGGCCGGCGACGGGGTCGGCCCACCAGGCGCCGGCGGTGACGTTCAGGGCCACGCCGAGCAGGACCGCGACCGCGAGGACGGCGTCGACGGCGGTGACCCTGCCCTCGGTGATCAGGACCGGGTTGTCCAGGGCGCGCCCGGTGCGCGTCTTGCCGGCGGCCAGCGCGGACATGACGGCGGCGGTGAGAGCTGTCCAGGCGACACCGAGCAGGCTGTGCCCGGCTCGGTGGCCGTCGCGAGGACGGCCGCCGACTGGACGGCGACGTAGCCGGACAGAGCGAGGAACGCGACCCCGATCAGGCGCAGAGCGCTCCGGCGGCGGTGTTCGTGGGTGCTGGCGAGCTCCCAGAGCACCACGGCGCTGGCGCCGATCTCGACCAGGCTGTCCAGCCCGAAGCCGGCCAACGCCACCGACCGGGACCTCGTGGCCGCGACCGCGAGCACGACGATCCCCACGACGTTCCAGGCCAGCGTGACCCACTCGAGGCCGACCCCGCGCCGGAGCAGCCGCTGACGCGTCAGGCCCGGGTCCCCTGGCGCCGTCGCCACCGCGCCGATGCTGCCCGAGCCGTCCCACATCCCCGCAGCGGAGCCGAGACTCGGCGCCCTCGCCCCGCGATGCGTCGACATCCTCACCGCACAAGGCGCCACCACCCAGGCCGTTGGGCGCCGGCCCGTCGGCTGCGCGAGGGGCTGCCGTCGGGGCAGCTGAGCCCTCAGTGGCCCACCGGGAGCCGGTCCCCGCGGGAGGCGGGGGGTGCCGGCTCGGGGCCACGGGTTCAGCAGCAGTCCTCGCCGTGCCAGGCTTCGCGGCCCTCGTGGACGGCCCAGGCGGCCAGCAGCAGCGCGATGGCGGGGTCGACCCAGGTCCAGCCGAGGGTCGCGGTGGTGGCCAGGCCGAGGAGCACCGCGCCGGCCTGGGCGGCGCAGAGCAGGTTCTGTCCGCCTTCGCCGGCGGTTGCCCCGGACCCGAGGGTGGCCCCGAGCCGCCGCTTGGTGACCCCGAGGGCGGGCATCCCGACCAGGCTGGACGCGGTGACCGCGATGCCGAGGACGGTGGTGTCGGCGGCGTGTCCGGTGAGCAGGTCCCGGACGGCCGCGACCGCGATGTAGGGGGCCAGCAGGAAGAACGAGACCGCGACCGCCTTGCGGGCGTGGCCTTCCGCGGTCTCGGACAGGGTCCGGGTCCCGGTGAACCGCCAGATCACGATGACCGCGGCCAAGCCCTCGATGACCGACCCGAGCGCCCAGCCGACCAGCGACACCGACCCGGCGCGCAGACCGGCGACCAGGCCCAGCACGCCCTCGCCGGTCATCCAGACCAGGGACACCCAGGACAGCAGGCGGGCCCGTCGGGCCGCGCGATGCCACCCCGTCGACCGCGCAGGCGCGGCAGGCGCAGCAGGTGGGGCCGGTGCGGCCTGGGCCGGCGTCGTGGTTGGGGCGCAGCAGCCGTCCGCGCAGGCGGGCGCCTCCGTGGTCGCGACCTCGCGGGGCGAGGGTGCGGCGGCGGTGGCGGCGGGGGTGGGGGTGACCGGTCGGGGCTGGGTGTCGGGCATCAGTGGGTTCCGTCCTCGTGGGCGGCGTGCCCGGCGGGTTCGAGTTGGAAGGTGGAGTGCTCGACGTCGAAGTGGCCGAGCAGGCAGTCCTGCAGCTGGTCCAGCACGCGGGGGGCGTGGCCGTCGGTGAAGCAGTCGTCGCGGACCACGACGTGCGCGGACAGGGTCGGCAGGTTGGAGGTGACCGTCCACACGTGCAGGTCGTGGACGTCCTGGACGTGGTCGGTCCCGAGCAGGTGGTCCCGGACCGACCCGAGGTCGGTGCCTTCCGGGGCTCCCTCGAGCAGGACCCGCCCGGAGTCGCGGAGCAGTCCCATCGCGGCGTGGACCATCAGCCCGACCACGATCAGGGAGGCGATGGAGTCGGCGCGGGTGAACCCGGTCGCGAGGATGACGATCCCGGCGACCACGGTCCCGATGAACCCGTACAGGTCGGTGAGGATGTGCTGGTAGGAGCCCGCCACGTTCAGGCTCGACCGGTTCGCCCGGGCCAGCACCGCGGCGGCCGCGATGTTCACCGCGACCCCGACCAGTGCGACCACCAGCACCGGCAGCCCGGCCACCGCCGGGGGGTGGATCAACCGGCGGACCGCCTCGACTGCGACGATCCCGGCGACCACCAGCAGGGTGATCCCGTTGCCGGCGGCGGACAGGATCTCCGCGCGTTTCCACCCGAACGTCCAGGCCCCGGCCGCCGGGCGGGCAGCCAGGCTCATCGCCCACAGCGACCCGGCGATCGCGCCGACGTCGGAGAGCATGTGCCCGGCGTCGGACAGCAGCGCCAGCGACCCGGACACGAACGCCACCACGACCTCCAGGGCCATGAACCCCGCCAGCAGCGCCAGCGCCGTGAGCAGGTAGCGGCGATCCGCATTCACCGCGATCCCGTGGTCGTGCCCGGACCCCCCGTGCCCGGACCCCCCGTGCCCACCGGGCCCCGGCGCGGTGGGCTCGCCCCCGCTGTGGCCGTGACCGCGGTGATCGTGCCCCGTGGGGGCGGTCACCGGGTGTCCCGTTCCGGGTGGATCGCGTCGCTGTGCTGGGTGTGGGCCAGCGCGAGGTCCAGCAGCATCCGCACGTGCGCGTCGTCGAGCCGGTAGTAGGCCATCCGCCCGCGCCGCGACACCGACACGACCCGGTGCGCGCGCAGCAGCCGCAGCGCGTGACTGACCGAGCTCTCCGACAGCCCGGTCGACACGGCCAGGTCGCACACACACAGCTCCCCGGCCTCCAGCAGCGCGACCAGCAACCGCAGCCGGCCCGGGTCGGCGAGCAGGCCGAACACGTCCGCGGCGTCGACAACGTCGTCCTCGGCCGGCATCGCCGCCCGGACGTCTGCGACCTTGCCCGCGTCGACCAGGCGCACCGCGCACCCATCGACCCCGACGACCTCAGCCACCCGCGCATCCTCTCGTCTGAACATCTCCTCAGATGGTACCGGACCGCGGTGGGGGGGGGCGGGCGCGGACCCCGGCCAGCCGTCGCGGGCGGGATGTCCGGGCACCTGCGCGGGTTGACCCGCTTCCCGGGTCGGCGGGGCAGGCGCAGGCCGCTGTGCGCGCCGGTCCCGGGCCGCCCGGAGCACTGGTCCCGGGGCGCCCGGAGCACCGGTCCCGCGTGCCGGCCGGGGGTCGGGCATCCGGTCGCACCCGACACGGGTGCGGTGACCTGCCGACCGCGAACCAGCAGTGACCCCGCGTGTCCCGCGAGGCCGCCGGTTGGGTTTTCGGTACGGTGTCGGGATGGGGGTGTCGACAGGGGCGCAGCGCGCCCGTCGTGCCACCCGGACCCGGACCGCCGAGCCCGCGAAGCCGTCGGTCCGCCCAGCGGGCGGTGATGCGGCCGTGCCGGCACCACCGCGGACGGCGGCGCCCCGCCCCACGGCGAAGCGGCCGGCGGCGCGCAAGCCCAAGCAGGCAGGGCATCTGGTGGGCTACGCGCGGGTGAGCACTGTCGAGCAGGACCCGGCGTTGCAGCTGGACGCCCTCAAGCAGGCCGGGTGCTCTCGGGTGTTCACCGATCACGCGTCCGGGTCCCGGGAGGACCGTCCGAAGCTCGCGGCGGCCCTGGACCACGTGCGCTCGGGGGACACCCTGGTGGTGTGGCGGCTGGACCGGCTCGGCCGGTCCCTGCCGCACCTGATCGACACCGTCACCGGGCTGCAGGAGCGGGGGGTGGGGTTCCGGTCGGTGACCGAGGCCATCGACACCACCACGCCCGGGGGCCGGTTGGTGTTCCACCTGTTCGGGGCGTTGGCGGAGTTCGAGCGGCAGTTGATCCGGGACCGGACCCTCGCCGGGTTGGCGGCGGCGCGGGCCCGGGGTCGGGTGGGGGGCAGGCCGCGGGTGATGACGGAGGCGAAGCTTCGGTTGGCGCGGGCGATGCGCGCGCAGATCCCGCCGATGAGCCTGGGTGCGGTCGCCACCGAGCTGGGGCTGACCAAGTCCACCGTCGCCCGGAACCTGCGCGCCGCCGACGACACGGGAGACCAGCGATGACCACGACCGCTGGGCGCCGGTTGCGGGTGGTTTCGCAGTTGCCGGGGCAGCTGAGCCTGGACCTGCCCGGGATCCCCACCATCGGCGAGCTCGCTGAGCAGGTCGCCGAGCTCGCCGCCGCCCGCACCCCGCGGCGTGGCCGGGCGCCGGGGGAGGGCTTGGGGGAGTCGCGGCCGCGGCGGTTGGTGCCGACCCGGGATGTCGACGTGTCCGGGCCGGGGGTGGTGGCGCGGGTGCCGGTGGCGGTGTGGGCGGTGTGGGATGAGGAGGACCTGGTCGGGGTGTACGCGGAGGAGAGCACCGCACGGGCGGACGCGGCGGTGTTGGCGCGGGACGCGGTCCGGTCCGGGCGGCGGGCGTCGATCATCGACTGCTTGCCGCTGCGGGTGTTCACCGAGACCCAGCACGGGAACCGGCCGCGGCCGGTTGCCGGGATGCCGGGGCGGGGCACCGGCGGTTTCGACCGGCGGTGACCGGACCGATCGGGTCGAACCGACCGGTCGGGCCGGTCGGGTCGGGCGGCCCGCGGCCGGGGGAGCTGACCGTCCGGGACCGGGACGGGCTGGTCGCGCAGTTCGCTGAGGCCCGGCGAAGCCGGGACTGGACGCGGCTGGCCGGGTCGCTGGTGCGGGCCCGTGCCTGGGGTGTCCGGGTGGCGGCCCTGTCGGCGGTGTTGGGGGTGAACGCGGAGCGGGTGCGGGCGATCTGCCGCGATCACGGCCCGGATCCGGCCACGGTCCGTGATCCGCTGGCCGGTGCGGGCTGGGTGGACACCCCGGCCGCGGCCGCGGTGCTCGGGGTGCCCGGGCAACGGTTGTTGGCCTACCGGGTCCAGGCGGAACGGGACGGGGTCGCGGTGATGGCCGGCTGGACGAGGCGGTGGAATGGGCCGTCCCTGCCCGGGTGGTGGGCGCAGTGGCGGGTCGAGCTGCGCACCCCGCAGCAGCTGGTGGCCGAGGACCGGCGCGCCCGGGTCAGGGCGCTGGTCGCCGCCGGGGCGACCGTGCCAGGTGCAGCCGCCGAGGTCGGGGTCAGTCCGTCGCTGGCCTACCGGTATCTCAGGGACTCACCGGTCCACCGGGTGTCGTCCGTCGGCTCATGAGAGGGCTCAGGCTCCGTGCTAGCCGGCCTGCCGGCCGGGGCTGCCGCGTGGTGGCGGGGTTGGGGGCGTGGCGGGTCACCGACCCTGACCGGGTGGGGGCCCGACCCGTCAAGGCCGCTCCGCGCCGCTGCGCGGTCGGCTGCGCCGAGCCCTGACAGCCCACCCTCACCCTGTCCGCCCCGGTTCCTGACCCGCCGCACCCCGCGGCGCGACCACCAGGAGCCCGCGATGGACGACGACCGCATTTACGACCTCGAGTTCGGCGACCTGGACGACGACCTGTTCCCGCTGTGCGGGCCGGGGCGGTTCGGTCGCCGGCACACCGACGAGTACGGCGTCACCTACGTGGTCGACCACGTGATCGAACTCGGCTGGGTGTGGGTGGCGCTGCGGACCCCGGGAGACGGGCGGTGACGCGGACCCCGCCCGCTCTACCGTCTCGGCCGCCCGGTTGGCGGCCGGGACGGTGCTGCTGTGGACGTCGGCCAGGGCTGGCGGTCGTCGGGTGTGCGCGACGGGATCAGGCGCCCGCCGATGCCTACCGTGCCCGCGTGACTATCGACTCCGAGCCGGTGAGCGTCGGCCGGTTCCTGACGTTGGAGCAGGTCGCCGGGGAGCTCGCCGTCAGCAGGGCGCAGGTTTACGCGGTGGTCCGGGACAAGACGCTGCTCGCGCTGAAGGTCGGCGGCCGCGGCAAGTGGCGGGTCGAGCGGTCGGAGCTGGAGTCGTACGTCGCCCGGCTGTACGAGGAGGCCCTGGCCCGACCGGCGGTCAGGGTCGATGAGGACGAGGAGGACGAGGACCAGGTCGCCGCTGCCGACTGAGCGAGTGTCGGTGCCGCGTCGTACCGTCCGCTGCACGAACTCGGGAGGGTGACATGACGGAGCCGGTTGAGCTCGCGGTCGGCTTTGCTGCGCTTGCCGCGCTGATGGCCGTCGGCCTGACCGTGCACCGCGTCGAACAAATCGCCGTCAGCAGTGGGACCATCACCTACCTCCACCATGACCAGATCGGCAACACCCGCCTCCTGACCTCCACGACCGGCGCCGTTACCGGAACCGCTACGTACGACCCCTATGGCAACCCCACCGCCCACACCGGAGCCACCACGCCCCTCGGGTACCTCGGCGAATATGGTGACACCGAGACCGGACTCACGTATCTGCGCCACCGCTACTACGACCGAGCCACGGACAATTCCTAACCTTGGATCCTGCAGTCATCAGCACCCGGGAGCCATACGGCTACGCCGGTGGAAACCCAATGAGCAACATTGATCCGCTTGGGCTTGACTTCCTCGGCATCAGTGACTCGGGCTGGGTGACCATCGGTCTCGTCGCCGGAGGCATAGCACTTGCCGCCACGGGAGTCGGTTTGGTCGCCGACGCCGGTCTGTTCGGCCTTGAACTCGGTCTACCTGCCGCACAGACGCTCGCCGGAGTCGCTGCCAGTGCAACCGTTGTCTCGACCGCAACAGACGCAGTTCCCTGTGTCAAAAGCGGCGGAGATAACGTGTCTGCGTGTGTCGGTGCAGTCTTAGGGGTCGCCTCGTTCGGGCACGCCCTACCCAGTGCCCTGATAGGTCCCGGCCTCGAGCAGGTTTCTCGAACAGTTCTTGACTTCACCTCCCAACTGACGGGAGGCGCAGGCGCTTCAGTGGACTTCAACGCCTGGAGCCGAGACGCTGTTACCAATTACAGCAACCAAGACTCGCAGGCCAGATGTTGACACAGCATTTACGACCGAATCGCACCACCCCCCGGTCCGATCCGGCCTGGGTCGAGCGTCTTGGTCCGACAGCAGCCGCGCTTCTTAGACGCCGGGTTGCGTATGTCCAGCAGTTCCGCCTTAGTTGCCTACTGGTGCTATTGGGTGGCATTTTTTCACAGCTCATACACACGCAAGTCGGCTTAGCAATCAGTGTGTTCGGCGGCGTAATACTGATGGGCACCTTCGGAACTCTCCAGGTGAGAACGCTGATCGCTGCCCAACGCGCTTCAATTGAATATTTGGGCTTACCGGCCGATTGTCAGAAATGGATACCGATCCTATCGTATGGCGATTTTGATGTCTGGATGGCGCGGCGAGGGACACCGGGATGGCCGCGACGGGCACCAAGGTCGTGATCGCCGCCACCTCGGCGGTTCACAGACACTTGTGGGCGGGAGCACCCGGACTTGTCCTTGGTGACCGACTCGCCTCCGGGTCGCATACCCCTCTTGACGTGGGTGCTTTGGGTATCGGCGGAGCCGCGTCGGCAGTGGACGGCAACGCCTACGCGAACGACTTGTCGAAGGAGAGTTCTAAAATCGAAGGTAAATCGTTGTGCTAAATTTGAGTAGCAAGCGGGCTTCCATGGAGTCGATGTCGGAGTTCTGGATTCCCCGTGTCGGTGGAGCAGCTTGTAAGTATCTCGAGCGGCGAATCTGGTTTAGTAGAGCCGTGGTGTTGACGGTCGTTGTTATGGTCGTCAGTGGGCTTATTTTTTCAACGATTCATTCTAACGGAGGGATGATCTTTAGCGTGCTCGTATTGGGCGGGATCGCTCTCGCGTTCTTGGTGATGGCGATTCGATCGTTGGGTAAAGCCGAGCGCGAAGGAACGACTTCGGTCCCTGTCCGGGATGATCCGCACGGTGGAGACGCCGTGCGGGCCGGGGTGCGGGCATCGGTGATCGACTGCCTGCCCGTTCAGGTGTTCACCGGGTCCCGGCATGGGAACCGCCGTTCGCTGAGTGGTCGGTGACCTCTCATGCCGACTTACTACGGCAGGGATCGGCGGGGCGCGGCGGAGAGCTGGCGGGCGCTGCGCCGGCGCCGAGCGAACCCGCCGGTCCCGCGGGGCAGGTCGGCGGCCCGCGCCGCTACATTCCTAAGTGCGCTGGGGCAGGCCGAGCAGCAGTTCCACGCAGCTGCGGGAATCGGCTACCAGAGTCGGGCACTCAACCTGTACTACGGGCTCTCTCAGGCGGGCCGGGCGCTCGCGGCTGTCGCACCGGAACTCGGGAATGGCGACTGGCAGCTGGACGGCCACGGGTTGACTGTGCCGAATCGCAATCAGTTCAGTGGCGGGGACGTCGGCGCGTTGAGGCTGCGCACCGACGGGGTCGCTGGAGGGAGGACCAGCTTCCAGCGGCTATCAACGGTGCTCAACTCCGACGTGCCGGAGTCATTTGCTCTCGGCGATGTCTGGCCACTAGTCTATGAGACCGCGAATGCGCCGATCGGATCGGCGTTGACCGTCCCGATGATTGTGACGATCCATTCGGGCCTGCTTCCTAACGGCGGTGCGGGGGCGGTCAACGCATCGGTGGAGCTCCCCGAGGCCGTGCGCGGGGAGCGCCCCGATCGGCCCGGTCTACACGAGTTCCTCGAATGGTATCCGGGGCTGAGGGGATGGGAGCAGAACCTGCCGACCGGCCAGGCGCTGGGTTGGCCGGTGAACCAGTCGAACCTGAATTTGCGGTGGGACACGACCGGCCAGCATCTGGCTGGCCCGGCCGCGCTGGCCGCCAGGTTGACCCGCTACCGAGGTCTGACGTTCGCGTTCCCGGTGCTGTCTGGGAGCAGGGGGACCTTTCACCCGTTGATGGTGTGGTTCAGCGTGTTGTACGGCTTGTCGATGTTGACCCGGTACATGCCGGACCAGTGGACCCGCCTGGTCGATGTCGACCAGTGCGCGCAGGCCACCGCGATCGAGTTCGTCCTGGACACCGCCCTGGATGCGGTCCCGGACCTGTTGGACGAAGCGATCAGTTCGCTCACCACCTGACGCCGGTGGCCGTCTGCCGTAGCTGGACCGCTGGTTGGTTGCGGGATCTCCGGAGTGAGGGCCGGGGTGTGGGGCGGAGCCCCGCGGCTTGTGGGGCCGGCCCGTCAGGGGCGGCAGTGACCTGATGGCTGGTCAGCTGTGGGGGTGGAGCTGGGTTCTCCGTCGTTCGGGCGTGACGGGTCAAGACCGAGCCGGGTCGGCGGGGGCAAGGGCGCGAAGCGGCGAAGCGGACCCTTGCGGCCGCCGGGACAGGTTGGTCCCGTCGTGTCGTCCGGGCGGCGGGGGAGCCAGCGCCGGGGAACGGGTATTCCGGCAGCGGCGCTCGTGGTCAGGAACGGCGTACGCCGTTCCTAGGTGGCCCGGGCGCTGGCGTCGAGGGTGATCGGTAGGTGTGACCGTCCCTGGGTTGGTCCGGTGAGCTGGTCGAGGTTGTCGACGACGGGGACTGTGCAGCCGGGGAATGGGTTGCGTGGCGCGTCGGCGGGCGCGGCGGCCATGTCACCGATGCCGGTCATGGGGTGAGTTCACCGGTCGTCAGCGAGCCGGCGGAGACATCCCAGGCCGAAAACCGTTGGAGCCGTCGGAGCCGGAAGGTGGGGCCCGGCCGGACGGTGCCATCGGCATCCACCGAGATAGGCGCGTCGTGCCGGTCGGGCCGTGGTGTGGGCATCGCGTCGATGAGCAGGTGCGGTTCGGGCAGGTGGGTCCGCTGGGCTCGGCCGACAGATGTGGCCCCGGAGCTCGAACCGCCGTTAAGCACGATCACCTGGACGGGCACCGCGCCAACTTGGCACACGATTGGCTCGGAGCGCGGCGCGATCCTTCGACAGATGGCCGCGCCGGCGCCACGGTCGGGCAGCGCGACCCGGGCCGGGCGCGGGCTTCGACGAGCGGCTGCCTCGTGCTGTGGTGTCGGTGAGCAGCTACAAGCGGAGCCGGGAGTACATGAACATGTCGCGGCGCTGTTGTCCGACCCGCTTCCAGCTGCGTAAGAGTCCCTCACGCAGGAAGCCGGCCGCTTCGGCGGTGTGCCATGAGGCTGCGTTCCCTGGCTCGACGTACAGCTCTAGTCGGTCGATCGTGGGCAGCGTGTCCAGGGCCCAGGCGGAGACCACGCGCAGGGCAGTTGCGGCCAGCCCGCGGCCCCGGTGGCGGGCGGCGATCCAGTAGCCGATGCTGGCGCGACCGGAGTCGCTGATCGGCCACAGCCCCATCTGGCCGAGCGGCTCGTCGGTGCCTGCGTCGGCGATGGCGAAGGAGAACCCTGCCCCGTCGATGAGTCGCGCGTGTTGGCGGTGGATGAACGCCGCCGCGGTGGCTGGGTCTGCCGTTGCGGGAACCGTGGTGATCGTCGGGATGTATGGGTCGGTGGCGACCTCGAGCACGAGGTCCTGGTCGCTGTCGAGGAACGGTCTCAGGGTGACGCCTTCTGCGACGAGCTGAGGTAGCTGAGTTAGTCCGAGCACGTCTTGAGGGTGACAGCTCCAGCTGGCCGTCTCAGCGACTGGTTGGTTACCGAGCCGGTGGGCGACGTCATCGCTGGTGGGCGGGCGGGGTGACCGGTGGGAGTCGGTACGGTCGCGGTGGCTTGCTGGCGGTGGGGTCCAAGGTGGCGGTGTCTGGGTGGGCGAGCTCGTCGCGGACGGTGGAGCCCAGGTCGCCCCAGACTTCGGCGATCCTGGTCTCGGCCAGGCGGTAGATGACCAGTTCCTGGGTGCGGATGCGCCGGCCGGTGGCGGGGATGCCGCGGAAGGTGCCGGTGTGGGTTCCGGTTCCGGTCAGGCGGGCGGCCAGCCATTGGCCGTCGACGAGCAGCCGCTGGAGGTCCCAGTGGTAGTCGGGGAAGGCGGCGGTGACCGCGTGCAGGCCGGCGATGTAGTGGTCCAGTCCTTCGGTGGGCCCGTTGACGTCGGCGGCGACGAACTCACCGAGGTCGTCGAAGCGGTGTTCGTTGCACCGGGTCAGGTACCGCCGGTAGAACGCCGACGCCTCGTCTGGTCCGGTGTCCACGACGACACCGTTCCAGCCCGGCGGACTGCCGCGGGGGAGGGGGCGTCGCCGTGCCGGCGGCCGACCCGTCACGGCTGGTGGGCGGGTCCGCGCAGGTGTTGGTGGTCAGGTCGCTGCTGCGCGGCGGCGTTCGGTGAGTCGTTGGCCGCGGGCGCGGACACCGCAGTGGGGGTCGCACCACTGCTGGTTGGGGCGGGCGCGGAGGTACAGCTGGCCGCAGCCCGGTGCGTCGCAGAGGGTGAGGTCGCGGCGGGTGTCGGTGGTGAGCAGCTCGACGGTGGCGGCGGCTGCGGTCGCGAGCAGTCGGGTCAGGGGTTCCGGATCGGACAGGTGGGTGGTGGCGGGCCTGCCGGGTCGGTCGGTGAGCAGCCGGATCGGCGGGTCGGTCAGGACGGCGGCGTTGACGGTGCGGACATCGGGTGGGGGGAGCGGGTCGCCGGCTGCTGCGGCACGCAGCAGCCGCAGCACCGGGTCGCGGAGAGTGGTGAACGCGGTGAGGGTCGCGGCGTCGAGACGGCTCGGGGCGGGTACCCGGGTGCCCTGGTGGGTTAGCCAGTCGGTGAGGTCGGCGGGGGTGTTGAGCAGTTCGCGGTAGTGCATGCCGCGGCGGCGGACCGTGTTGGCGACGTCGAGGGCGAGGTGGTCCCCGAGCCAGCTCCAGCGGGTCACCACGACGGCCGACGGTAGGCGTCAACGCTTTTGACTGTCGGAACCGTTGGTTACCGTCCGGTCGGTGAAGTCACGGGTCGGTGCCGCGGTGGTCGTGTTGTGCCTGGTGCAGTTCGTGGACGTGCTGGGGGTGACGGTGGTCATCACGGCGCTGCCGCGGATGCTGGCCGACGTCGGGGCCACCCCGGCGGCGGGTGGGCCGGTGGTCACCGCCTACGCGGCGGCCTTCGGGGGGCTGCTGATGTTCGGATCGCGGCTGGGTGACCGGTTCGGGCACCGCCGGGTCATCCTGGTCATCCTGGTCAGCCTGGCGGTGCTGGCCGCCGGCGGTGCCCTGGGCGCGGTGGCCGGGTCGGTGGTGACGCTAGCGGTGGCCCGGGCCGTGCAGGGCGCCGCGGCGGCCGCGGCGGTTCCGGCAGCGCTGCGACTGCTGACCACCGTCACCGAACCCGGGGCCCAACGGGACCGGGCGGTGGCCGGGTGGAGCGCGTCAGGGGCGGCCGCCGGGGCCAGCGGCTTCCTGGTCGGCGGGGTCGTCACCGAGGCGGCGAGCTGGCGGTGGCTGTTCGGCGGATACCTGATTCTGGCGGCCGTGCTCGCGTTGGCGCTGGTCCGCGTGGTGCCGCGTGATCCACCGACGGGCTCGCCGCGGCCGGGACTGGACTGGCGCGGCGCGCTCGCGTTGACAGCGGCGGTCGGTGCCCTGGTGGTCGGAGCCGGCGTGGTCGCCGAACCCGGCCGCCGCGGGGTCGGGCTCGGCCTGCTCGTCCTGGCCGCTGGTCTGGCCGTGGTCGTCGTCCGGGTCGAGCGAGGTGCCCGGTTCCCGCTGGTCCCCGGGGCGGCGCTGCGGCTGGCGGACCTGCGCGACGGGGCGGTGGCGTCGCTGGCGAACACGGCGACCACCGGATCGGTGTTCACGCTGGTGACGCTTTACCTGCAGGACGTCCGCGGGCGTAGCCCCGTGCAGGCGGCGCTGGCGCTGCTCCCGTTCAGCCTCGCGGTGATCGCGGCCTCGGCCGCTGCTCCCCGCCTGCTGCGGCGACGTCCCTCTCGGGATGTCATCGCCGGCGGGCTCGCAGCGATCGCCGCGGCCACGGTGGGGGTGGCGCTGACCGCCCGAGTCGACGGGCTGGTCCCGGTGTGGGCGGCGGTGTCGGGGGCGGGGATCGGCGTGTCCTCGGTCGCCGCGACCTCACTGGGCACCTCGGTCCCCGAGCGGTGGCGAAGCGTCGCAGCCGGTGTTCTGAACACCGCGGCCCAGCTCGGGTCCGCGGTCGGGATCGCGGTGCTGCTGACGGTGACCGCGGTGACCGACGGCATCGGCGGACCGGGTGGTCGCGGGCCGCTGGTCGCGTGGGGACTGGCTGCGCTCGCCGCGGTGATGGCCGCGGCGGCCGCCGGTCACCGAACCCGCCACCTCAGCGGATAGCGGGTGTCCCCCTGACCGGGGCCGGGGGCGATGTCAGGTCTGTGGTTGTGGCCCGCGTGTCGGGGCGAGGGCGCCTTTCTACGCGGCGGTGTGGTGCCGGCCGAGGCGTAGGGCGCTGAGGCCGGCGAGCAGGCCGGAGGCGAACAGGGGGCCGACTGTCGCGGAGAGCTCCCAGGTCAGGTAGCCGAGTGAGTTGTAGCGGCCGCGGAGGTGCGCTGGCGCGAGGTCGTTGGAGGATCGCGTACCCCGCCGGTGCCCACAGGGTCTCGGCGACGGCGATCAGCGCCATCCCGGCGAGCAGGTAGATGACCGGTGTCGGGGTGCCGCCGGCTAGGGCGGCGGCACCGGTGACCAGCCAGGCGGCGGCCATCACCGCGCCGAACGGGGCGATGCCGCGGGTGCGGCGGTGTCCGTGCAGTCGGCGGGTGGTGAATCACTGGACGGCGAGCACGACGAGGGTGTTGACCGCGAAGGCGGCGCCGACGGCGGAGGCCGACAGGCCCGCCGGGCCGGTGGCGAGGGCGCCGCTGTGGCACGGCCCGTCGCTGCCGGCGTGGTGGGTCGCTCAGTGTCACGCGCTGAACCGGGCGCTACGGTCGACCTGCTGGGGTCGAGAGGCGCTGCGACGGACTTGGTCCGCCACGCTCGGCCCGGTCGGTGTAGTGAAGGGCGCCCTCGACTGGGGGCTGCTGTGGGGGCACGCGACGGTGAGTTCGAATCGGATCTGCCCGGGTCTGGGCCGCCCGTTGCTGAACACTCCGACACGGTGTCCGACGAGGAGCTGCTGAGGTGGCCGAAGGTCGACCTGCACCTGCACCTCGTCGGTTCTGCCGCGCCGGACACGGTCGCGGAGCTGGCGGGGCGCCATCCCGGGGCCGGGGTGCCGACGGATCCGGCGGCACTCCGCGCCTTCTACGCGTTCCGGGACTTCCCCCACTTCATCGAGGTCTACACCGCGGTCAGCGGGCTGGTCCGCGCTGCGCCTGACATCGAGGCCCTGGTGGTCGGGCTCGGCGGGGACCTGCTCGCCCAGGGCGTGCTCTACGCCGAGGTCACCGTCACCCCGGTGACCCATCTGCGAGCAGGGATCCAGGCCGAGGAGCTCGCCCGCGCTCTGGAGTCCGGAGCTGCGCAGGTCCGCCGGGACACCGGGGTGGAGCTGGCGTGGGTCTATGACATCTCGGCCGGGGACGGGCTCAGCGGCGCCCGGGAGACCCTGCGGGTCGCGCTGGAGCAGCCACCGGTCGGCCTGGTCGGGTTCGGCCTGGGTGGGAGCGAGGCCGGTGTCGACCGCGCCGACTACCGAGACGTGTTCGGACAGGCCCGCGCCGCCGGGCTGCGCAGCGTCCCTCATGCCGGGGAGACGGCCGGCCCGGACCAGGTGTGGGCCGCGGTCCGCGACCTGCGCGCCGATCGGGTCGGTCACGGCATCGCCGCGCACCGCGACCTCCGGCTGATGGGGCATCTGCGCGACCACGGGATCACGTTGGAGGTCTGCCCATCGAGCAACGTCGCCACCGGAGCGGTACCGGAGCTGGCGGCACATCCGCTGAAGGACCTGCTCGCTCACGGGGTACCGGTGACGTTGGGTAGCGATGACCCGCCGATGTTCGCTACCAGCCTGCTCGAGGAGTACCGCCGCGCCCGCGACGTGATCGGGCTGACCTCCGATCAGCTCAGGATGTTGGTGACAACCGGCGTCCGGGCGAGCTTCGCCCCGGACCACGTCCGGCACCGACTGACGGCCGCGGCACAGACGCTTTGACGCCACCTCGGTTGGGCGCGGCATCGCCTACGGCCGGCCGGTCATCGCCAGGGTGGCGTGTAGGTGCATGTCGTGCCAGCCATCGAGGTGCAGGCCCTGCTGGCGCAACGTGCCCTCCAGCTCGTAGCCGCCGCGGGCCGCGACCCGGCACGACGCCTCGTTGCGGGTCGAGTGCTCGAGTTCGAGACGGTGCAGGCCCAGGTCGTGGAAAGCCCACCGAGTGACCTCCCGAAGGGCGCGGGACGCGACACCGCGGCCGCGGCCGACGGGCAGGACCCAGTAGGCCACGTGCGCCAGACCGGATGACAGCGACAACCCGTTGAGGCTGATCCGACCCAGCAGCTGGCCGTTGCCGGTGACGGCCCACCCGGCGGCGGACTCCTCAGACCATCGCCGGGGCCACGCCCGAACCCAGTTCGCCGCCTCGTCCGCGGTCATGGTCTGACCGTGCCACCGCTGGATGTCCGGGTCCGCGTACGCGGCGACCACGTCCGCGGCGTCCGAGGGCTCCCACGGTCGCAGCGTCAGCTCAGCCGTTCCCAGCACCGGCTGCGGGATCCGGTTGAGGGACCCCGACCCCAGAACGGCGTGGGTCAGCTTGGGCACCCACTCAGTCTCTCAGCCACCCCGACGCCGACGTCGACGCCGACGCTCAAGCAGCTGCCCACAGTGGAGGGCTCTGACCTGGGGTAGGCCTTCCGGCGTCTGCCGGTGATGGAATCGTCCGGCCGTCCGCGTGCGGACTCGGTGCGGGCCGGGGTCCAGGCGGGCACCTACCCGGCGAGGCGAGAGGCGCCGCGCAGCGCAGCCGGTTCCTGACGCATCCGTGGCACAACTTGGGGCATACCGGGGGGCATGCCGGCTGCTACGACCAGCGTGGGTTCTCATCCCATCCGGCTGCCCGGACGACGGCGGTCGCTGTCTGGGAGGGGGTCAGGTCGGTGGTGTCGAGGGTGAAGTCCTCGGCGTGCCCGGACCTCAGGATGGTGTCCAGCTCGCCGCTGCGGTGCAGGTACCAGGCCAGGTCCACCGGTTGACCCTCGTGGCGGCGGCGCAGGCGGCGCCGGACCACGGCCAGGTTGACCTGCAGCCGGCACACGACCAGGGGGACACGACCGCGTGGGCGTAGGCCGGTCGGACGGCCGGGTCTTCGAGTGGACGAGCGGGCCGTGTCGGCGACGTCGGACGCGCCGGCGGCCGACTGACGGTCCCGGCGCGGGAGTCCGGACACCTGGTGGTTGCGGTGTGTTGTCTAGTGACGGGGTGCCGACCGACCGCGATGCGACGACCGGGGTCGACGCGCCGGACCTGGGGAGCCCGCTGCGGTTCCTGCTGTGGATGGCTCTGAGCCAGCGACGGCGGGTGCTGGCGGGTGCGTGGTACGCGTCCTTGTGGATGGTCGGCCTGGCGCTGCCGCCGTTCCTGCTCTCCAAGGCGATCGATGACTTCTCGGCCGGTGCCCGTCTCGGCCGGCTCGCGCTGTGGGCGGCCGCGGTGGTCCTGGCGGGGGTGGTCACTGCCTGGCTGGCGATCAGCCGGCACCGCACGATGAGCAGGATCCGCATCGAGGGGAACTTCCAGGTGAGCCGCCTGCTCGTGCGACGCGCGACCGAGCTCGGCGTCACCCTCGACCGTCGGCTCGGCGCCGGTGAGCTCGCGACCCTCGGCCTGAGCGACGTCATGGGGGCGAGCACCTCGCTGACCGTGACCGGACCCGGCGTGGGCGCCGTGGTCGCCTACGTCGTGATCGGCGTGCTGCTCTTTCAGGTGTCGGGTCTGCTGGCGCTGATCGTGCTGCTCGGCGTGCCTGTCCTGGCTGTCGTCGTCGGACCCCTGGTGGGGCGGCTGATCGCGTCGCAGGACGCCTACCGCACCGAGCAGGGGACCTCGACCGCGCAGCTGGTCGACTCGATCTCCGGCCTGCGCGTGCTGAGTGCGTTCGGTGGCAAGGCCCGCTACCAGACGCGGTTCGCAGAAACGTCCGGGCGTCTGCTGGAGCGCGGCTACGTCGTCGCCTCGGTGACGAGCTGGATCAACGCGGTCGCGGTGGGACTGCCGGCCATCTTCCTCGCGTGCGTCGCGTGGCTGGCCGCCCGGATGGTGGTCCACCGCGAGATCAGCGTCGGGGACCTGGTGGCGGTCTACGGCTACACGGCCGTGCTGGTCGTCCCGGTCAGCCAGTTCATCGAGGGGGCCGACATGATCGGGCGCGGGGTCGTGTCCGGTCGTCGGATCATCGCCTTCCTGACCGCGGACCCGGTGCAGGTCCTGACGGGTCCGCGGCGCGCAGCGCCGGCAGGAGCCGCACTGCTCAGGGACGCGCAGTCGAGTGTGGCGGTGCCTCCGGACCGCATGGTGGGGCTGGTGTGCGCTTCCAGCTGGGACGCGTCGCGGGTCGTGGAGCGTCTGGGCGGCCTCGAGCCGGGACAGGTCACCTGGGGCGGGCTCCAGCTCAAGGACTGCGGACTGGACGAGGTACGGCGTCGGGTGTTGGTGGCCGAGCCGGACTCCGCCCTGTTCGCCGGCACCTTCCGCGAGATGGTGCGCGGCGCCAGGACCGACGCGACAGACGACGAGATCCGCGCGGCCATCCATGCCGCTTCCGCCGAGGACGTGCTGAGCTCCGCCGGCCGCGACCTGGACGGTTGGGTCGACAACGGGGGCGCCAACCTCTCAGGCGGTCAGCGCCAGCGCCTCCGGTTGGCGCGTGCCCTGCTGCAGCGCCCCGAGGTGCTGCTCGTCATCGAGCCGACGTCCGCCCTGGACGCACACACCGAGGCGGTTGTGGCCGGGCGGCTGCGCCAGGGCCGCCGGGGACTGCAGACACTCGTCACGACGACATCACCCCTGCTCCTCGCACAGGTCGACATCGTGTTCTTCGTCGACGAGGAGCGCCTGGTCGGGAGCGGCACACACACCGAGCTGCTGGCCGAGCCCGCCTATCGGCGCCTGGTCTCACGTGGGAGCGACCTCTCCGTGCAGGAGGCGCCGTGATCGGTCTGGACGGTGCAGCGGGGATCCCGGTCGCGGGACGGCGTGAGGTGCGGTCGGCCGTCGTCGATGTCGTGCGCCGTGACCGCAACGCCTTCGTCGGCGTCCTCGCGCTCAACGTGCTGGCCTCGCTGGCTTCCCTGGGCGGCCCGTTGCTGATCGGGCACCTGGTCAACGCCGCGAGCAACGGCACCGCCGGCGGGCTCGTCGACCGCTACGGCGCCCTGCTCCTGGGCCTGGCGGTGGCCCAGCTCCTGCTCTCCCGGTGGGCCGGCCTGGCCGGCATCCGGCTCGGCGAGCGCGTCCAGGCCGGTATCCGGGAGCGGTTCATGAAGGGTGCGCTCGCGCTGCCGCTGCGTGTGGTGGAGCGGAGCGGGTCAGGTGACCTGACTGCCCGAGGCGTCAGCGACATCCCCCTGGTGGGCGCGTCGCTGCGCGACGCCGTCCCGGCCTCGGTGATCGCCATCGCGCAGGCAGTCCTCATCGCCGTCGCCGCCATCGCGGTCGACCCGCTCCTGGGGGGAGTCGGACTGCTCGGGCTGCTGGGAGTCGTGCTCTCGACGCGGTGGTACCTCCGGCGCGCGCGGGACGCCTACCTGGCGCAGGGCGCGGCGATGTCCGCGCACGCCGGGCAGCTGGCCGCGACCATGAGCGGGGCACGCACCGTCGAGCTGTTCGGCCTCCAAGGCATCCGCCGGGACGCCTGCGACGCGGCGATCAGCGAGTACCGCCGCGCGCAGCGCCGCACGCTGGGGTTGCGGACCGTCTTCTACCCCAGCATCGACATCTCGGTAGCCGTCCCCGCCGGTCTCGCCCTCCTGCTCGGGGCTGTCCTGGCCGACCACGGCGCGACGACAGTCGGTGCCGTGGTCTCGGTCACGCTGTACATGCGCCAGCTCGCGGAGCCGACCTCCACGCTCCTGATCTACGTCGAGCAGTTGCAGGGCTGCGGGGCCTCGTTCGCCCGGGTGCAGGGCGTCTCCGAGCGGACGGGCACCGCGCCTGAGCCGCGGACAGCGTCCCCGAGCGACGAGATCCTCGAGGTTGAGGCGGTGAGTTACGCCTACGCCGGCGCGGACGTGCTCCACAACGTCACCGTGACGGTGCGCCCCGGTGAGCACCTGGCGGTGGTCGGCCCTTCCGGTGCCGGCAAGTCAACGCTGGGCATGCTGATCGCCGGCGACGACACCCCCCGCACCGGCACCGTGACGGTCGGCGGCGTCGAGGTCGCGAGCATGCCGGGGGAGATGCTGCGCAGCCGCGTGCTGCGCGTCACCCAGGAGCAACACCTCTTCCACGGCACCCTCCGGGACAACCTGTCCCTGGCCGCACCCGACGCCGACGACCCGACGCTGCAGGCGGCGCTGGAGCGGGTCGGTGCCACCTGGGTGTCCGCGCTCCAAACCGGCCTGGACACCCAGGTCGGGGACGGCGCGACCGCACTGCACGCCGGCCAGGTCCAGCAGGTCGCCCTGGCCCGCGTGGTCCTGGCCGACCCCCACACCGTCGTCCTCGACGAGGCCACCAGCCTCCTGGACCCCGTCACCGCGATCTCGACGGAACGAGCCCTCGCCGGCGTGCTCGAGGGACGCACCATCGTGTCGATCGCGCACCGGCTGCAGACAGCCAGAGAAGCCGACCGAATCGCGATCATGGAAGACGGCACCATCACCGAGCTGGGCACGCACGACGAACTGATCCGTGTGGACGGCGCGTACGCGCGGCTCTGGCACGCGTGGGCCGATGCCCCCAACGCGGCGGCGCCGAGTCCTATCGGGCGTCCCTGAATCGTCGGACCAGCACCTCTAGAAAGGTTGAGTCGAACGACCGATTCGGCCTCCCGCAGCGCCTGTCGGTGGCGGCTGGGACGCTGCCTGAGTGACGGGGACGCGGGACTGGCTGGCGTGGCACGGGCCCTACGGGGACCCGGGCTCGGAGCTGTCCCGCCGGCTGCGCCTGGTGCAGGGGCACATCGCAGGGTGGTTGGACGCCCGGCCGGGGGAGCCGGTGACGGCGGTGAGCGTCTGCGCGGGGCAGGGCCGGGACCTGGTCGGGGTGCTCGCGGGCCGGCCGGACACGGGACGGGTGCGGGCGACCCTGCTGGAGCTTGACCCGGGCAACGTGGCGGCCGCCCGGGCCGCGGCCGACGCGGCAGGGCTGACGGGGGTCACGGTGGTGCAGGTGGACGCGGGGGAGCGGGCCGCCTACGCCGGGGCGGTCCCGGCGGACCTGGTCCTGCTGGTCGGGGTGTTCGGCAACATCTGCGACGCGGACGTGCGCGGGACCGTCGAGGCGCTGCCCGGGCTGTGCGCTGCGGGCGCGACGGTGATCTGGACGCGGGGTCGACGGGCGCCGGACCTGACCCCGGACATCCGCCGGTGGTTCGCGGACACCGGGTGCGTCGAGGAGGTCTTCCACGCGCCCGACGACGCGGTGTTCTCGGTCGGGGTCCACCGGTTCACCGGCCGACCCCGGCCGCTGCAGGCCAGCGGGCCTCTGTTCCGCTTCCTTCCCTGACGGCTTGTCCCCGGCACCGGGGGCGGCTGGTCGTGGGTGCTACGTCGTCGGCCCGCCGGTCAGCTCAGGTGGGTGGCGGCGAAGGAGCGGGCCGTGTCGGCGATGTCGGGTGCGGTGGTGATCGACCCGCGGTTCCACCAGCGGGCCGCGGTCACCTCGGCGTCCTGGGCGCGGGGTGGGGCGAGGTCGTCCGCTTCGAGCAGGTAGCAGAGGTCGATGTGGCGGTGGCCGGGTTCGCGTGCGGTCGCCGGGATGCGCTGCTCGAGCAGCAGCCAGGGCCGGGGGAGCTCGGTGACTCCCGGCCCGGTCGTCGTCAAGACCGGCTCGTCGGTGGGGACGAGTCGGGCGTGGACACCGGTCTCCTCGAGGACCTCGCGCAGGGCGGCCTCGTGGGGGAGCTCGTCGGGGTTGAGGTGTCCGCCGGGTGGTAGCCAGATCCCGAGCTTGCGGTGGTGGACGAGCAGGGTCCGGGTCCGTGCCGGGTTCACGATGTACCCGGTCGCGGTGAAGTGGCGGACCGTGGCCCGCGCGGGGGTGTCGGCGCGCGGGGCGGCGCCATCGGTCACCGGCCCATCCTCGCGGGCGCGACGACAGCTCCGGCGCTGCCCAGTGGTGTTGGGATGGCGTGGTGAGCGTGGTGGGGCCGGCGGTGGCCGACGTGCTGGGCGTGGACGGGACGTACTGGGATCCGCTGTGGCGGGTCCGGGTGGAGCTGTCGGCGTTGGAACGGGACCTGCTGCGGTGCTGGCCGGTGCGCCGGCTCGGGTTCGTCGCCCACGCCGGGGCCTCGGCGGTCGCGACAACGCAGAGCGGGTCCCGGTTGGAGCACTCGCTGGGCGTGCTGGCCCTGGTCGCGCACGTCGCCCCGGGCGACGGCCTGGCCCGGGCCGCGGCGCTGCTCCACGACGTGGGGCACCTCCCGCTCAGCCACACGCTGGAGGGCGTGGCCGGCCTGGACCACCACACCCTCGGTGCCGCCCGGATCCGCTCGCTGGCGGAGCTGCTGGGCCGTCACGGGGTCGACACCGAGGACATGGTCGACGTCGTCGACGGGCGGCGCGCCTCGGTGCTCCGCTCACCCCGGGGCGTGCTGAAGCTGGACCACCTGGACGGGCTGGTCCGCAGCGCCCGCGCGCACGGCCGCACCCGCCAGCCGCCGCCGGAGACCCTGGCCCGGCTCCGGCTCGTCGACGGCGGTGTCAGCGCTGACGCGGCGACGGCTGATCTGCTCGTGGAGATGGTGGCCGCGGAGGCGCGTCTGCACACGGCGCCGGTGAACGTCGTGGCGAGCGCGGTGGTGCGCCACCTGGTCCACGGCGCCCTGCGCGACGCCGCTCCGGCGCGTGTGCAGGAGGTCGCGGAGATGACCGATGACGAGCTCTGGGCCCTGCTGCTCGCCGATCCCGGGACCGGGCGTGACGCGCGCCTGCTGCGCCGGGACCCGACCGCGTGGCGCATCGCCGCGCCCGGCGACATCTCCGACGCCGGTCCCGACGGGCAGGCCGCCACCACCGCGGGGTTCCCCTTCACCATCAGCCGGCTCTACCTGGACCTCCCCCTGGTCGACGGCCGCCCGACGGACCCCGGCCACCCGGCGCTCGCGGGCCTACCCCGGATGCCCTGGGCAGGCTCGGTCGTCCCAGCCCAGCCGGCCTAGGCCGAGCGCGCGGGGTAACAGCCTCCGCCACGGTCGATCCCGGCCGAACGCCCCGCCACGGCGCGTCCCACCGACCAGTGCATGCGGTTATCGGTACGGTCAGGGAATGGTGGCAGCGACCGGGACACCGCGGGCCCGCCGCGCCACCCCGACGTCGGCCGCCGACCCCGCGAGGCCGTCCACCCGCGCGGCAACGGCCGCCCCCACCGCGCTGGCGCGGAAGCGGCCGGCGCCGCGGAAACCCAAGCCGGCCGGGCATCTGGTCGGCTACGCCCGGGTGAGTACGGCGGAGCAGGACCCGGCCCTGCAGCTCGACGCGCTGGAGCAGGCCGGGTGCTGGCGGGTGTTCACCGACCATGCCAGTGGCAGCCGGGAGGACCGGCCGCAGCTGGGCGCGGTGCTGGACCAGCTGCGGCAGGGGGACACCCTGGTGGTGTGGCGGCTGGACCGGTTGGGCCGGTCCCTGCAGCACCTGATCGACACGGTCACCGGTCTGCGGGAGCGGGGGGTGGGGTTCCGGTCGGTGACGGAGTCGATCGACACCACCACCGCGGGGGGCAGGTTGGTGTTCCACCTGTTCGGGGCGCTCGCGGAGTTCGAGCGGCAGCTGATCCGAGACCGGACCCTCGCCGGACTCGCCGCCGCCCGGGCGCGGGGTCGGGTCGGTGGGCGGCCGCGGACGATGACCGAGGCGAAGCTGCGCCTCGCGCGGGCGATGCGCGCCCAGACCCCGCCGGTCAGCCTCGGCCGGATCGCCACCGAGCTCGGGTTGGCCAAGTCGACCGTGGCCCGCAACCTTGCGGACGGCGCGGACGGCGGGTCGGTGGCGGGGTTATCAGTTGCAGCTGGTGGGGTGGCCCGGTGAGCGCGGTGGTGGACCCGGCGGCGCTGCCCGGTCAGCTGACCCTGGACCTGCCCGGGTTGGACGTCCCGGCGGACCCGCGGCAGGTGCGCCGGCGGCCGCGTCCGGTGACCGAGGAGCTCCCCGCAGCACTGGGAGTGTCGGCGGTTCCGCCGCGGGTGTGGGGGGTGTGGGACGGTGAGGACCTGGTCGGCATCTACGCCGAGGAGCAGGTGGCCCGCGCGGACGCCGCGGTGCTGCGCTGGGACGCGGTCCGCGCCGGGGTGCGGGCCTCGACGATCGACTGCCTGGCGGTGCCGGTACTGACCGCGGCCCAGCATGGGCGGCGGGGCCGGTGAGCGCCCGACCCCCGGAGGGTGCGGTCCCGGCGGGCTACGCGGAGCTGCTTGAGGCGCTGAAGGCCCGGGTCCGCGGGGCGCAGGTCCGGGCGGCGCGGGCGGCGAACACCGAGGTGCTGGGGCTGTACTGGTCGATCGGCCGGGACATCCTGGACCGGCAGGACACCGGCGGGTGGGGCGCCCGGGTAGTGGACCGGCTCGCGGCGGACCTGCGCCTGGAGTTCCGGGACCAGCGGGGCTGGTCCCGCAGCAACCTGCTCTACATGCGAGCTTTCGCCGCGGCCTGGCCGGACCTGGAGGAAGTTGTCCCACAAGCTGTGGGACAACTTCCCTGGGGTCACGTCCGGGCGCTGCTGGACCGCCTCGAGGACCGGGCGGAGCGGGACTGGTACGCCGCGCGGGCAGTGGCGGAGGGCTGGTCCCGGGCGGTGCTGGAGTTCGGGATCCGCAGCGGCCTGCGCGCCCGGGTGGGGGCGGCCCCGTCGAACTTCACCGCGCAGCTGCCGCCGGCCGAGTCCGACCTGGCGCAGGCGCTGGTCCGGGACCCGTACGTGTTCGACACCCTCGGCCTGACCCAGCTGGTGGCGGAGCGGGACCTCGAGCAGGCGCTAATGGACCGGTTGCAGGCCACGCTGCTGGAGTTCGGGCGGGGGATGGCGTTCGTCGGCCGGCAGGTCCGCTTCGACGTCGGGGACGGCGACGAGGTCGTCGTGGACCTGTTGCTGTTCAACGTCGAGCAGCTGCGCTATGTCGTCGTCGAGCTCAAGGTCGGCCGGCTCGGCCCGGGGGATGTCGGGCAGCTCGGGGTGTACGTCGCGGTCGTGGAGGACCAGCTGCGCCGCGTCGAGGCCCATCACGCCCCAACGGTGGGGCTGCTGCTGGTCGCCGGGCGCAGCGACCAGCTGGTCCGGTACGCGCTGTCCGCCAGCTCGGCGCCGGTCGCGGTCGCGGACTGGGCGTCGCTGCCCGCCGAGACCAGGGCGGTGCTCCCGCCCGCGGACCGGATCGCCGCGGCGCTGGACACCTCGACGCTGCCGGGGGCGGCCACCGCTGTCTGACCGTGTCGTGTTCCTGTTCTCCAGAGCAGCCGCCGTTGCTTCTTGAGCAGCTGGCCGGTCATCCACCCACCTTTGTCCGAGTGGAGATTGGCGCTCTCGACGGGAGGTCGGCCCGGGAGGCCTCGTTCTCGCAGTCGCGGGCTGCGCCGTCCCGGGCTACGAGCTCAACCCAGCCAGGGGTCTACCGCGGCGGTCAGCGCGCGTAGACGGAGACGTGACGGCGGCTGGTGGCGGAGAACTGCTCCCCGCGCCATCCTCCCCAGCGGGACCGCAGCCGCAGCCCGGAGAGGCGGGCCATCAGGTCCAGTTCGGAGGGCCACGCGAAGCGCAGCGAGACCGGGGCCAGGGATGTCCCGCCGGGGCCGATCCGAACCCGGTTCTTGTCGATCAGCTGGGTCGATGGGTCGTAGCGCCCGACCTCGAGCACGACGCGGTCGGTGTCGACCGAGGCCGCGGCGACCCACTGTTGGTCCAGCCGGTAGGTCGGCCCCGGCACTGCCTCGCCCGGCCCGGGGAGCGCGGCCTCGACGACGAACACCCCGTCGTCGGTCAGGTGGGCGGCGACGTTGGCGAAGCACCGCACCTGCTCGTCCTGGGTGAGCAGGTTGAAGATGCTGTTGAACACCACGAACACCAGTGGATAGCTGTCGGGGACGGCCACGTCGGCCATGTCGCCCTCGACCACCCGCAGCCGCTCCCCGCCGGGGCGCGCCTGCAGCCGCGCGATCATCGTCGGTGCGATCTCGATCCCGTCGACCCGGAGGCCGGTCGCCGCCAGCGGCACCGCGATCCGACCGCTGCCGATCGCCAGCTCCAGGGCGGGGCCGGTATCTGCCAGTCGGGCCAGGAGGGACACCGCGTCGTGTTCGTCCCCGCGCAGCTCGTAGTCGTCGGTGGCCGACTCCTGGCCGGATCCGCCGCGGGGGTCGAAGTCACGCACCCGGTCAATCCGAGACGGCGAACTGCTGTCAGGCAACCGAATATCGGGGTCTTCGGGCACCAGCAGGTGGTCGGTTCCGTATCGTCGATCTCCCCGGCCGCCGGCGGCGAGGTTCGCCGCCCAGTCCACGAAGGTCACCGATAGAAGCCGCCCACCCCGGTAACGCCAACCCTCCGCCGGAGTACCCCGTCGGTCACGTCACGTGATCGCAGGGGCGAGCGGTCTCGCGCCTTTCCGTGACGCCCGGCTCCGACCCGGATCGCTCTCCCACTCACCGGGAAGAGCAGTGATGGAGCGGTCCACCGCTGCGATCGGGCCGCCCTGGCGTGAGGACGTTCGCGATTGGGACGACCGGGCTCGTGATCGCGGGTCTGGTGCCAGAGCTCGCCACCGGCGGCGCGGTCTCGATTCCATGGCCGGGCTGCTGGTGTCCGGGGACGCGCTCGGTGTCGTCGTCGGTGCCCCGACCCAGCGGGCGGCGGTGGGCCAGGCGACGTGGAAGTGCCTGATGGGCTCAGCTCCCGGCGTCGGGCGCTCCTGGTCGGGTACGGCGGCGGGAGGTCACAGCTCGTTCAGCCACGGATGGCCAGGGTGCGCGATCTCGAGGGCGGTACGAAGCCACCCGCGGGCCGTCGGGTCGAGGACGGGCAGGCAGGCCTCGAAGTCCTCCTGGTCCTTCGTGCGCAGACTGGGAGCCTTATGCAGGAGTTGGACCTCGGGCCGCAGGTACTGGATGCCGTCGCGGGCCCAGAGGGTCTGTTCGGGCGGTCGGGTGATACGGCAGTCGCGCTTGTAGGTCCACGCCGTCGGCGTCGTCTTCATCAGGATCACGTCGTACTCCCACGGGTCCGCGCCGCTGGCCCGCAGCCACAGGTTCTCGCACGTCGCCGGAATGCGCTCCGCCTCGCCGATGAGCGGGCGCAGCGTCCCCCTGTCGGCCGCCCACACGTCCAGGCGGCCGGTCAGGTGCTCGCGCAGGATGTCGACGTCGGCGCGCGGGATACTGAGGTCCAGGTCCGTGTGCGGCCGGTGGACGCCGGTGAAGGCCTCGATCGCCCACCCGCCGGCGATCCACCAGCGCCCGCGGTAGCCGTCGAGGAGCTCGGCCGCTTCCCTCGGGGCGCGAGCCTGCCAGGGCCCGTACAGCCGGACGATCTCGTGGTGATCGAGCATGCCCGGAGGCTAAGCACGACAGCGGCCCCGTTGAACAGCGCGGTAATCCCTGGACAGACCCGCCCCAGGTGTCAGCGGGTCGCAGACCTGGAAATGGGTTGGGTGTCGCTGGGCCGCGCGGCCGGTGGTTCCCGTGCCAGGATCGGCGGCCGCCAGATGTGCACGGCCTACAGCGAGGACGCGTTCCTCGACGAGCGGATCGGGGACGACCTGATCTGGAACGCGTGGAGGGACCACGTCGAGCAGCTCGACCTGGTCACCAGGGTTACCGCGGCCCACCGCGAGTATGTCCGCGCCGGCAAGGCGCTGGACGCCGCGGTGTGCGCCGCGCGGGAGGCGGGCGCGTCGTAGGGGGACATCGGGCGCGCCACGGGGATAACCCGGCAGTCGGCGAACGAGCGCTGGGCGAAACGCCTCACCGGCTGACACCGGTCGGCTGCGGGCACCCAACACGACGGGTCCCTCCGCCCTGGGTCGGCCTGGCGGGACCTCGAGAAGGTCGTGCGCCGGCGGCGTCCCTGGCTGCGGGTCATCGCAGTGGTGCAGCAGGGTGGTGTCCGTGGCGGAGCGGGGTAGGAGTGGTGCGGTGGTGAGCCGGTCGGTGTTCGACGGGGCGGGGGACTGGTCGGCGGCACAGGCGGTGGACCTGCTGGTCCAGGGGTACAGCGAGGACCGGGTGGTCGCGGTGACCGGGCTCGACCGGCGGTGGGTTCGCTACCAGGCATCCCGGATCGCCCCACACGGTGATGAAGGGAGCGGCGGCGATGCCCGCTGACCCAGGCGGTTCCGGCGGGGGAGCGGCGCTCTCGGTTGAGGAGGCGGAGCGGCGGCGGGCGGCGGTCGCAGCGGCCCGGCACTCGATCGAGATGGAGGGCGGACGGGTCAGTGAGGACGCGCGAGTGGTCCAGGACGCGTTCGTGGCCGGGGAGTTGACGTTGGACGAGTACCTGGACCGGGCGCGACGAGGGTTGACCGTCGCGGGCCGGCCCCGCCGTGGTGGCTGACCGGGCTCTGTTCCTGCCGGCCACGCCGGAGGACGCGGCGCGGATCACCCGGGCCCGGCGGGTCCCCGGGGACGCGCCGTTGGTGGAGGTCTCGGGGCGGCGCGGGTCCTGCCCGGGTGGGACCGCGGTCGCCGTCCGGGTCCCGGAGCAGGCGCTGAGCCCGGCAGGGGTGCCGGGCCGGTTTCTCGTGGACCGGGCCGTGATCACCCCGGACCGGGTGGGTCGGGCGTTGCAGCCGTGGCACGTCGACGTCGAACCGGACCCGGCGCAACGGTGGAAGGCCTACCTGCACCCGGACATGCCGCTGGTGCTGCGCAACCTGGTCGGCGCCGACCTGCCCGCGACTCTGTCGGACCGGGAGGACGAGGCCGTGGCCGCCGGCCTGGTCGAGCTCACCTACCGACCGGTGGAACCCGCCTTCGACCTGGGGCACCTGCGCGCGGTGCATGCCCGCCTGTTCGGGGAGGTGTACCCGTGGGCGGGGGAGACCCGGACGGTGGACATCACCCGGCGCGGGGGCCCGTCGTTCTGCCCGTGGGAGCAGGTCGAGGACGAGTTCGCGGTGATCGCCGGGCACCTGGGCCGCCGGGGCCGGCTGGCCGGGCCGGGTCGGGAGGAGTTCACCGCGTGGTTGACCCGTGTGTATGACGCGGTGAACCGGGTGCACCCGTTCCGGGAGGGCAACGGCCGCACCCAGCGGGTGTGGGTGTCGGACCTGGCCCGGGCCGCGGGGTACCGGGTGGACTGGGAACGGGTCCACGGCGCGGAGAACGACCGGGCCTGCCAGCTCGCCCGCGGCGGGGACATGGTCGCCCTGCACCAGATGATGGAACGCGTCGTCCACCCGCTGTCCCCCGGCGAGGCCGAGCTCGAGCGGGCGGTCCGGTTCGCCGAGCAGCTGCGCCGCTCGCGGGCCCCGCTATCCGGGATCGGCCGGGTCGTCACCGCGCCGCCGCCGCCGGCGCCGTCAGTTGTGCCCGGGTACGGGCACGGGCACGGGCGGGACCCCGGGTACGGCCGTTGACGGGTGCCCAGAGCGCCGAGCTCGTCGCTGGTCGCACTGTGTTCGCCGTCCCGGTGGGAGCCCACGATGAGCGGGTGACGGGGACCGGTCCGGGCGACCCGCGGCTGCTGGCCGCCCGGGACGCGGCCCGGTTGCGTCGGTTGTACGGGCGGGGCCGGGTGTCCGGGGACTGGGCGGGGTTCGCGGCCGCGGCCCGGGAGCAGCGGGCCGAGTTGGAGCGGTACATCACGGGGCTGTACGAGGCGGCGCTGCCCGGGTCCCGGACCCGACGCCGGGGACACCGCCGGAACCGGCTGAACGCCGGGCCGGCGCGGGAGTCTGGGGTGGTGCTGGCGGTGGTGGTGGACCTGGACGGGGTGCTGCGCCGGTGAGACCCGGCGGTGCTGGCCGGGGCGGAGGCCGCGTTCGGGTTGCCGGCGGGGGCGGTGGGGGAGGTCGCCTTCGCGCCGGCGTTGTTGTCGGCGGCGGTGACGGGGCGGATCAGCGACGAGCGGTGGCGTGCACAGGTGGTGGGGGAGCTGGCCGGCCGGTTCGGCCGGGCCGCGGCGGTGGGGGCGGTGGCCCGGTGGTCGGCGTCGGTGGGGGAGGTCGACGAGGAGGTGCTGGCGGTGGTCCGCGGGCTGCGGGCCCGGTGTCGGGTGGGGTTGTTGTCGAATGCGACGACCCGGCTGCGCGGGGATCTGGCCCGGCTTGGGTTGGTCGTGGAGGTCGATGAGGTGTTCAACACCGCTGAGCTGGGGGTGGCGAAACCGGACCCGGAGGTGTTCCGGGTGGTGTGTGCCCGGCTGCAGGTGGAGCCCGGGCAGTGCGGGTTCGTCGATGACACCGCGGGCCATGTTGCGGCGGCGGAGGCGGTGGGACTGGTGGGGCACCGGTATGTGTCGCCGGCCGGGCTGGCCCGGTTCCTCACCGAGCACGGGTTGTGGTCGGACGGGGCTTCGGAGTGAGGGCCGGGGTGTGGGGCGGAGCCCCGCGGCTTGTCCCCGCCGGCCCGTCAGGGCCGGCGGTAGCCCGGTGTGGTGGTCACAGGCGGGGTGAGTGGGGGTCTTCGTCGTTCGGGCGTGACGGGGTTCTGACCGGCCCGGGTCGGCGGGGGCAAGGGCGCGTAGCGGCGTAGCGGACCCTTGCGGCCGCTGGGTCGGGGTGGTCCCGTCGTCTCGCCCGGGCGGCGCAGACCCCCGCGACCTGGACCGCCAGCTCCCAGCGGCGGCGCTGCAGTCGGTAGGCCACGGCGGCGTCAGCGCGTCGTCGGATGCTGGTCGGTTTGCGCGGCGTCCGGGTCCGGCGATGGTGGCCAGGTTGCGCCACTGCTGGTCCGGGTTGGGTGCTGCGACCGTGTCGTCGGGTGCCGCCGGCGCCGGGTCGTCGGTGGTGGTGACGCGGGGTCGATGCCAGGGCGGTCGCATGGCGGGTCAGCTGGCGGCGGCTGCGGGTCCGGGGCTGTTCGCGGCGGGTGCGCGGCGCGCGGGGGCGCTAAACCCGACCGGGCGCAGTTCGGATTCGGTCCACCCGGCCTTGTCGGCGGCGGTGACGGCGTCCCGGGCGCGGGTGAGCTCGGCGCGGCGGGCGGCAAGGGTCCGGACTGCCTCGATGCGTGCGTCGAGTACTCCGCGGGCGGTTTTCCCGGGGGTGTCGGGGTCGATGTCAGGCACGGGTCTGACGCTCGCGACCCCGACCCTCGCGACCCCGACCCTCGCGACCCCGACCCTCGCGACCCCGACCCTCGCGACCCCGACCCTCGCGACCCCGACCCTCGCGACCCCGACCCTCGCGACCCCGACCCTCGCGACCCCGACCCTCGCGACCCCGACCCTCGCTGGCCGGGCAGACGAAGGGCGACACGAACGACGGCAGCAAGATATGCGGTTGGCGTAGCCAACTGCGGTGTCGCGCTGGCGCGCGCCGGCCCCGGCGGGGCAGGGTGGGCGGTGTCCCCGCGGGCGGGTCGCTGCGCTGGGCCTGATCCCCGGTGTCGCCGGGCAGGGAAGGGCGGTGGTGGCGGTGGCCGGTGGGGTGCTGGGTCGGCGGCGCCGCGCGAACACCCCGGGCGGGCGCCGGGTCGCGCATCAGGTGAAGGTGACCGTGGCGGAGGAGGCGGTGCTGGTCCGGTTGGCGGAGGCGGCGGGGGTGAGTGTCCCGCGGCTGCTGGTGGAGGCCGCGACCACGGCCGGGTCGGGGGTGACCTCGACGCAGCGCCGGGATGCGGTGGTCGAGTTGATGACGGTGTCCCGGGTTTTGGCGGGGGTGGCGGGGAACCTGAACCAGCTGGCGCGGGCGGTGAACGCGGGGGCGGAGTTCCCCCCGGCCGCGGTGGTGGTGCGGGAACGGATCCGGGCGTTGATCCCCAGGGTCCAGCGGGCGTGTGAGGACCTGTCCGACCCGGGGAACCGGGCGCCGTTGCCCCCACCGCCCGGGCGGCCGGGGTCGGGTGGGCTCGGCGCCTACCGGGGCCCGGAGGCCACGGCGGACCAGCTCCCGGAGGTCGAGTCGGCCGACGGTTCGGGGGGTGAGCAGTGATCGTGCGGGTCACCCGCGGGTCTGGGATGACCGGGCTGGTGCAGTACCTGGCCGGGCCGGGGAAACGCAACGAGCACGCCGACCCCCACCTGGTCGCCGGCGACGGCGCGGTGCTGGTGTGGTGGGACGACACCGAGTTGAACCGCCCGGCGGCCGCGCGGATCGGGGCGCACCTGGACGGGGCGAGAAGAGCGTCCGGGACGGAGGTTTCCGGGGGGCATGTGTGGCACGCCTCCCTCGCCCTGCCCGCCGGGGACGGGCAGCTCACCGACCAGACGTGGGCTGCGATCACGACCGGGTTCGTCGACGCCATGGGCTTTTCGGATACCGGGGGTCGGGCGGGGTGCCGGTGGGCCGCGGTCCGCCACGGGGTCTCGGCCGGCGGCAATGACCACGTCCACGTGGTGGTGTCCCTGGTCCGGGAGGACGGGACGAAGGCGGACACGTGGCGGGATTACGCCCGCGCGTCCACCGCAGCGCAGGAGTTGGAGGCCCGGCACGGGTTGACGGTCATCGAGTCCCGCCAGTTGGGCCGGGGGTCGGTGGGGGTGACCGGGGCCGAGCACAACAAGGCCGCCCGGCTCGGGCTGCCCGAGCCGGCCCGGGCCACCCTCGCCCGGACGATGCGCGCCGCGGCGGCCGCGTCGAAGGACGAGGCGGGATTTGTGGGGGCGGTCCGGGATGCGGGGTTGTTGATCCGCCCCCGGTATGCCGCCGGGGGGACCGCTGCGGTGGTGGGGTATTCGGTCGCCGCACGGCCGGCCACGGCGGGGGAGCCGGTGGTGTGGTTCGGCGGGGGCCGGCTGGACCGGGACCTGACCCTGCCCCGGCTGCGGGAGGCCTGGCCGGCGGCCGGGCAGCAGGACGCGGTGGGGGTGTGGGCCGGTCGGACTGACAGATCCGAGGACCCGGCGCCGGCGGCGGCCGCGGGGGTCGGGCGGGTCGGGGGAGCTGCGGCGCCGGGCCCGGTGGGGGAGTGGGGCAGCGCGGATTTCCCGCTGCCGCTGCCGCTGCCGGTGGTGGACCCGGAGTGGGCGGCTACCCGGGAGGTGCTGGACGGGTTGCGCCGGCAGGGCCGGGCTCGGGAGGTCGGGGACACGGCGGGGTGGGTCCGGTCCGCGCGGGACACGGCGGGGTTGTTCGCGGCGATGTCGGCGCGGGTGGAGGGGGCGGTGCCGGGGGCGTTGGCGCGGACGTCGGACCAGTTGGCGCGGGTTGGTCAGCACCGGGCCGCCCAGCACCGCAGCTGGGCGCGGACCGGCGGCTCGGGCGGGGACGGGGTGGTGCGGGCGGCCCGGTACCTGATGCGGAGCACGGCGGGGGAGAGCGGAGAGGACCGGGCGCGCCGGGAGCGGGAGATCGAGCTGCTGCAGGCGTTGATGGCGATGGCCGGGGCGGTCGGGGCGGCGTTGGAGGCGACCGCGGACGCCCGGCAGGCCCGGGCGGTGCTGGCCACGGTGACCCGGGACCTGGCCGACACCTACGCCGAGGAGCTCACCGCGGCCGGGGCCCGGGCCTTCGCGCAGATGCACGCGACCCTGGACCAGCGCCGCGCCACCAGGCCGGCTCCCACATCCGCGCCCGGGCGGAGTAGCGGGTACCGGCCCACCCCACCACCACCGACCCAGAGCCGAGGTCGGGGCCGCTGACCCGCGACCTCGTCATCGACCGGGTCAGTTCTGCCGAGACCTTTGGAACGGGCGGGTGCTGCCGGACCCGCTGGAGGCCCTGCGCGCCGCGGCCGCGGTGCGGGCGCGACAGCTGTGACCGGCTCGCCGGCGGCGCCATCGGTCAGCGGGACCGTGCGGGTACCCCGGGAGTTCGCCGAGCAGGTCGAGGCGGTGATGCCGTTGCTCGGGCTTGACAACCACTCCCAGGCGGTCAACGCCGCGCTGCGGATACTGCGCCGGCACGCCGCGGCGGACGCGAGGCCGCCCAGCGACCAGGAGACCGGCGCCGGTGCTGCCGGGCCGGGTTCGAGGGATCACTGGCCAGCGAGACGGTCACCGCGACCGGGGTGATCAACCGCGAGTCGCTGGCAGGTCGGCGGTCGCCAGCCAGGGCCCCGGTGCTGGCCCACCACGCGCGGTGATGCCACCTGCGGCAGGGCTCGGAGCAAGCGGCGAGCTACTGGACCCGGCACTGCAGACAAGCTAGATTGTCTGTGTGCGGATTGGGCGGCCCGCCCACCGCCACGGCGTGAGCGAGGCCGATATCGAGCATGCGGTCCGCACCGCGATGCGCCGGATCACCCTGGATGAGGACCTGACCATGCTCATCGGTGCCGGCCGGGACGGCCGGCTGCTCGAGATCGGGGTCCTGGACCTCGAGGGCGAGGACCCGGTGGTGATCCACGCCATGGCCCTGCGCGGCAAGTTCACCCGGTTCCTGTGAACGCGAAGGAGGCGACCATGCGCCACACCGATGAGCAGATCGACGATGCGGCGGCGCGACTCGAGGTCCTGGCCGACAACCTGGACCCGGACACCGCAGCCGTCGAGGCCATCGACGACCTGAGCCGCGTCGCTGCCGCCTGCGAGGCGGTCCGGGACGACGAAGCCCGGCTGCAGGAGGCGGTCACCGTCGCGCGCGCACACGACCGGTCCTGGAACCAGATCGCCGTCGCCCTCGGGGTGTCCCGTCAGGCCGCCCGCCAACGGTTCGCCGACAAGGTCCCGGTCTGACTCGGCCCGACACCAGCAGGGCCCGGCAGCCGGGTCCTGTCACCGCGAGACATGCGGCCGGGCCGCCCGGCTCCCAGGCCCGATGGATCCCCGGGGGCACTGCATCCCGCGCTGACGGCACGGCCACCCTCGACGGGCGCACCGTCGACACCCGCACCGGGAACACTGACACCGGGACCGTCACGGGGACCATTGACAGCGCGAACGTGGAGCGGGCCCTGCTGGCGGACGCGGTCGCCGGCCGCTACGGCCGCCAGGTCCGGCTGTATCTGACCGATCCCCCGGCAAGGCGCGCCGCCTCGTCGTGCACCCCACGGACCGGTGTACCCGGAGGACACCCGCAGGACGCGGCGCGGTACCGGTGATGCATGAGCGGAGATGACCCATGCGGACCTGACCGGAGCAGGTGCTGGCTGGCTCAGGTGACGGGCTGGTCGTTCGGCGGGGGCAGCGTGGTCCCGTTGCGCAGGATGACCGGTCCGACCGGGACTGAGCCCGGCCCGGGTGGGGGTGGCGGGGGCGCCGGGGTGGGCGCTGGGGACGGGGGCGTGGGCTGGGTGATGGTGGTGCCGTAGCCCGGTGGGGTCGCCGACGGGTTGGCGGTGGCATCGACCAGGTCGGCGAGGGTGGGGGCCTCGTCGAGGCGGGGCACCCCGAGCGGGGGTAGGCCGAGCAGGTCCAGCACGGTCCTGCCGATGCTGGTGTGCCCGTTCCAGCGGGAGTCGATCCCGGTCTTGACGGGTCCGCCGAACATTAGCAGCGGCACCCGGGGCCCGTAGGCCAGTTGCACCCCGTCGGGGGTGTGTTCCAGGTTCGGGGTGGTGACGTGGTCATCGAAGCCGCCCCAGTCGTCCCAGCTGAGCAGGAACACGGTGGTGTCCCACAGCCCGGCGGTGACGACGGCGTCGACGGCCTGCCAGATCTTGTCCTGGCCTTTGGTCACGTCGGCGACGGGGTGTTCGTCGTAGGGGCTGTCGTGCCAGACCATCGACAGCTCGGGCAGGGCGCCGTTGCGGGCGTCGGTGAGGATCTGATCGGACCGGACGATGTTCGCCGAGCCTTTCAGCTGGGAGTAGAAGTTCACCGGGTAGGCGGAGGAGCCGGTGTAGGCCCGCCAGCTCAGCCCGTGGTCGCCGGCGTGCCCGGGCAGGGACGGCATGTCCCACACCGGGTCAGCCCGGCTGCGGGGCGGGTTACGCAGCGTCGGGGACTGCCCGCCGATGATCAGCAGGTGGTTCGGGGTGGAGTTCGTCCCGAACCCGGAGCAGTGGTTCTCCAAGAACGCCCCGGTCTTGGCCAGCCACGCGTAGTAGGGCAGCACCGTGTCGGTGTCGATCTGGGTGTGCACCGCCGGCGTGGGAGCGCCGACGGCCTGGGCGTGCAGCCACTTCGCGTACGCCGCGCGGGTATGGGCATGGTCACGGGCCGGGGGGTTCGGCTGGGCCGGCCAGCCCGTGGCCACGTCCGCCCCCCACGCGCGCAGCGAGCTGAAGTAGTTGTCGGTGGTGTGGTTCTCCTGGGTGAACACCACGACCCGCTCCACGATCTTGGCCATCAGCCCACCGTGCCCCGGCCCCGGCCGGCGCGGCAAACGAACAGTCCGCGAACAGACCCCCGCGTGGACCTACCGGAGACCGGCCGGGCCGGCCCGCCCCGCGGGGCGACGGCGATGTCCGACGGGGGGAGAAGTCCTGTAGACCGGGGTCGTGGGAACGGTCCAGATCTCCGCAGCGGCCACCCTCGTGGCAGCCCTGATCGCCTTGCTCGGTTCGATCGGCGCTGTCTGGGTCAGCGCCCGCCTGCAGACCCGAGCCCAGCGCCGCCAATGGGACCGTGACGCCCGCGCCTACCGCTCGCAGGCGATCCTTGAGGCCTGCCTGCGCTTCGACGGCGCCGTCACCGTCGCGGCCGCGGGGCTCCACGACCTGGTGGACGTCGCGACCAGCCGACAGATGCGCCGCGCGACGCTCGGCCGCGAGTGGGCCCGTTCCTTCTACGCCCAGGTCCAGACGCTCAGCGTCCAGGTAGCGCTGCCCTACCGCGCCGTCCACGTGCTGGCATCCGGACCCATCCGTGAGGCCGCCGACACGGTCATGACCGAGCTGGGCACGTTCTCCCAGGCCCTCACCGCCAAGCCGGCCAACACTGCCCCCGCCGTGGCAGAAAAGCTCACCGCCGCCCGCCAGCGGTTCGCCGACACTCTCGTCACCGTAGGCCCGGACGGCCTCTCCCCCAGCTCAGAGCCAGGCCGAGATGCATAATTAGTATTATCCACCAAGGTTTGCCGGTCCCCTGGGTTGGCTGACCCGGCCTGTAGGCGATCGCTGACATCGACCGGCATTGGCCGGACGGAAGGTCCGGCCCTGCGAGGGGCTACGGGTCAGTTCACGAGCGGGAGCCCTGTCCAGCTCTCGAGGTCGCGCTGGTACCAGGTGCCGGACTTCCCGCCGAGATCGGCCGGGCCGGCCGCACCGACCGGGACGAACCCCGCCTTGACCAGAACCCGCCGAGACGCGACGTTGCCGTGCGACGTAGCCGCCCGCAGGGTCCGCAGCCCGAGTTGAGTTCCCGCGATCCGACACGTCTCCCGGACGGCCGTGGTCGCCACCCCACGACCCGTGACCTGCTCCGCGACCCGGTAGCCCAAGACGGCAGTGTCGTCACGGACCTCGTACAGGTTGAATCGGCCCAGGATCGAACCGTCACCACTCACGAGCACGTAGAGGGCGCACCTACCGGCTTCCTGGTCGGCCAATAGGGCGCTGTGCCGGTCGGTGAACCGGTCGAAGAACTCGTCGCCGCGGTCGGAGATCGACGCCGCAAAGTACGCCCGATTGGCCAGCTCGAAAGCCAGGACCGCCGGAGCGTGGGCCGCGGTCAGCTGCTCCAGCCCGGACACCGGGCGAACGTACACAGTCACCTACCAAGGAGCGGTTGACAGCATGCTCGGCTACCTCGACGCCCACCCCGAGGCCGACGCCCACCGGCACGCCGAAACGGTCGCCGACATCCTCCTGCTCGGCATCGGCCGGGAGGGGCACCTGGGACCCGACCCCGACCAGGAACACACACGACGACCTCACCCGGTGGCCGTGGACGGCTGCCCTCACCCACCGAACCCCGGCCGTCGTCCTTCGTCGTTCACCTGACGGCCCGGGCGGTCACGACCGTCGGTGCGGTCAGGAACTCCCGGGCCGTTCGGCGCGGCCGCGGAACCGGTGCACCTGCTGGGGCCAGGCACACGCCGTGGCGATCCTGCCCGCCCACAGCCGCGCCGCCTCCTCGTCGGCCACGTCGACCACCGTGAAACCGCCGAGGTACTCCTTGGTCTCGATGTACGGGCCGTCGGTGTACAGCGGGGTCCCGCCCGCAGCGTCCACGCTGAACACCGGCGCGGCGTCATCCAGGCCGCCCGCGAAGACCAGCACGCCGGCGGCCCTCATCTCCGCCACCAGGGCCCTGGTCGCTGCCCCGATCCTGTGGAACTCCTCGTCGGTGTACTCGGGCACCCACTCCTGGTTGAACGCGATCAGGTACTCAGTCATGTGTCCTCCTCAGCCGGAACCGGAACCGGCCCAGCGGCCGCCCCACCCCTCCTACGAACAGAGGAGCCAGGATCCGACAGGCCCGGTGCGTGTGCGGCCCCCGTGTCGGCCGGCGCCCCGGACGACACCACCCCGTCCGGAACAACGCCGCACCACCGACGCCGACCCGTTCGGCTCCTACTGACGCGCCCACGGGCCTGCCAAGTCACCTACAACGGGACCGTGCGGCGGCGACCCTGCAGCGAGCACCCGTGCGGCGGCCGCAGCCGGCCTCGATCCCCCACCACCCGAGTGATCGCCTGAAGACGCATAACGCACCTTATCCACCAAAATTTGGCCGCTCCCCCGACCGCTACCTCCACCTTGACGCGACCAACCGCCACCTGATCGACGTGCGGCCCGGCGAGCAC
>JAABUT010000709.1_pt1 | contig 46904 bp, 49 predicted proteins | sample 5559281 | NCBI WGS metagenome assembly JAABUT01 (sample SAMN10711880, study PRJNA513359) | rock metagenome | isolation source: Antarctica rocks | place: Antarctica: Victoria Land, Ricker Hills nord | collected 2016-01-04
CGCCGCGCCCAGCGCTGCAACTGAGCACGCTCCTCGCCGGTCAACTCCAGCACGGCCTTCGGACGTCCAGAACGCGGCATACACCATTCTACGACATATAGAACGAATTATTGACGCACGACACTAGGTAGGCCTCGGCAATCGACGTCATGTCGATCAGGGCGTGCTCGTGCGGGACGGTCGCGCCTAGCTTCTTCGCGGACATCGGGCCGAGCACGGTCATTACTTCTGCCACGGTTATTTCTTCCTCTCGTATGAATCCACTGCTATTGCCGGTAGCTATGCCTGCCCCAACCAGCCGGTCTCCTGCCGGGGGACGGAGTCGACCAAGGTCGCCGTATACGGGTCTTGCGGACGGTCGAGCACGTCGCTGGTCGGTCCCGACTCAACCACCCGGCCCTTCGCCATTACGTACAGCCGATCGGAGACCTGACGCACGATGGAAAGGTCGTGGGTGATGAATAGGTAGCTGATCCCTCGGTCTTCGCGCAGTCGAGTGAACAGATTCAGGATCTGTGCCTGAACAGAGACGTCGAGGGCAGATACCGGCTCATCGCAGATGAGCAGGCGCGGTTCGGCGGCGAGCGCACGGGCTATCGCCACCCGCTGCCGCATTCCTCCCGAAAGCGTGGCCGGCTTGCGGTTGGCGTACTCAGGTGGCAGGCCGACTGACGTCAGCAGGTCCGACACGCGGGCGCCGCAGTCCTTCTCCGACGCCGCAGATGTTCATCCGGCCATCGGTTGGCTGCTCGAGTCCGACGAGGCTGCGAGCAAGGGTCGTCTTGCCCGACCCAGACTCGCCGACCAGGCCGACGCTCTCGTTCTCGCCTATCTCGATTGAGACGTCTTTGAGCACCGGGACCGCTGCTCGCCTCGTTCCGAACGTTTTCGACAGACCGACGACCGAGACCAGGGCCCGGGGGGTGACGTGGGGGATGTTCTCAGCCAAAGCCTGAGTCGAGGTCGACTGCTCGGTCCGCATCTGCGGCTCGATGTCAGGCAGCCGAACGCAGGCCGACCACCGGCCCGAGCCAACCGGAGCCAGCGTCGGGGCGGAGGTTGTGCACTCCGGCGCGACCCACCGGCACCGCGGTGCGAACGGGCAGCCTGTTGTCTCGCTCGCGGTCGGCACCGACCCGGGGATCACCACGAGCTCTCTGACTTTGTGCCCGACCGGAGGCTCTGACAGCAGCAGACCCTGACTGTAGGGGTGCATCGGCGTTGCGGCGAGCGCGTCAGGGGGCGCCACCTCCACCATTGACCCCGCGTACATGACGCTGACCCGGTCGCAGATTGAGAACGCGACGCGTAGGTCGTGGGTGATGAGGACGAGGGCCATGCCCCGGTCAGCCTGAATATGCTTGATCAGGGCGAGCAGGTCTCGCTGTGTGGTTACGTCCAGAGCCGTCGTCGGCTCGTCGGCGATCAGCACCTGCGGATCCCGGGCCAGTGCGGCCGCGATGGCGACCCTCTGGCGCATGCCCCCGGAAATCTGGAATGGGTAGCGGTCGATGGTTGACGGATCGTGGATGCCGACCTCTCGAAGCCGGTGCACCGCCTCCTCGCGGCGCTCCCTCCGGGACCGATGCTGGCCCGCCGGCAGCGACTCGGTTATGATTCGGCCGCACTTGGCGACCGGGTTCAGCATCGTGAACGGATCCTGTAAGACGAACCCAATCTGGTGGCCCCGGATCGACCGCCACTGCTGTTCGGTGCCGGCGAGCAGGTTCGAACCGCGATACCTTACTTCTCCGGTCGCGCTCAGACCGCGCGGCAGAAGGCCCGTCATTGCCCTTGCGGTTATCGACTTCCCGCTGCCGGACTCACCGACGATCGCGACGGTCTCGCCACTGGCGACGGTTAGCGACAGGTTGGCGACGATCACCCCGCCGGGTCCTTGCACACGAAGATTCTCGACCGACAGCACCGGGTTGTCGGTGCGTTCGGCCTCGACGGCCTGCGGGCCCCGCCCCATCATCGGGCCCCGCCCCGGTCCGCGAGGCGTTCCTGGATCCAGTCGCCGACCAAGTTCATCGCGGCCGCTGTGAGGACAATCATGACTCCTGGCGCGATCGTGGCGACAGGGCTTGTGAAGATCAAAGACTCGTTGTCGGAGAGCATGAGACCCCAGTCGGCCTTGCCGGGCGGCACCCCAAGTCCGAGGAACGACAGGCTGGCCAAGAGGACGAGCGAGCTCGCGTAAACGAGGAAGGTGTTCGCGACCGCGATCGGCGCGACGTTAGGCCAGATGTGCCGGAACATGATCCGCCGCCGGGATACCCCGAGGGTTTGGGCCGCTTCGACGTACGGGCGCGGGGCCTGTTCTAGTACCGCGCCGCGGACGACGCGGGTGTCGAACGGGATGGTTAGTAGGGCTAGCACACCGACGGACAGCCAGTAGTTACTGCCGGTCGTGCCGGCAAGGACGATGAGGACCAGCAGCGTCGGGACAGACCACATGACGTCAACCCACCGCATGATCGTCGCGTCGATACGCCCCCCGCGAAACCCGGCCAACAGGCCGAGGCAGTTGCCTCCTAAAAACGACACGACAGCAATCACCAGCGGCGCGAAGAAGGCGGTGCGCGCTCCGGCGATCACCCGGGACAGGACGTCCCGACCGAGAGCGTCGGTGCCGAACCAGTGCGCACTTGACGGGCCGGCACCTATGGCAGACAGATGCTGCTGGTTCGGGTTTTGCGGGGCGAGCTTCGTGCCGATGACGGCCAGGACGATCACTATCGCGATGACGGCGAAGCACAACCCGATCAGAGGCGAGCGGAGCAGCCCGCGTCCGCGACGCTGAGCGGTCCCACGATCGATCGGCTGGGGGACGGCTGCGACTGTCATGAACGCCGCCCTCTCACGGAGATTCGGGGATCGATGACGAAGTAGGCCACGTCCGTGAGCAGGTTGACCACCATGACGATCAGCGCGACCACCAGGGCGAGGCACTGGATCATGGGCAAATCTTTCGCTTGCGCCGATTGGACAAGCAGCTGACCAACGCCCTGCACGGAGAACGTCACCTCGACCGGGACGGCCGCCACGATGAGCGCGGCGAGGATCGTCCCGCTGATCGTGACGACCGGTATCAGCGCGTTACGCAGGATGTAGCGGAACAGGACGTACGGAGCTGACAGGCCCCTCGTCCGGGCAAAAAGGACATAGTCCTAATCAAGGACACCAACCACCGCGGCTCGGGTGTGCTTGACAACAAATGCTGACGTGGTCAGGGCTAATGCCGTCGCCGGTAGGGTCAGATGCCATATTACGTCAACAAATCCACTGCCTGCGCCGAATGCCGGGAACCAGTGCAACTGCACTGCGAACACATACAGCAGCACCACGCCCAGTACAAAAGCCGGCGAAGACAGACCCACGACGGCTAGACCCACGAGCACGCGGTCGGTGGCCCGCTGCCGACGCAGTGCCGCAATCAGGCCGAACCCGATGCCGAATGCCATGCTGAGCACGAAGGCGTACCCGCCAAGAAAAAAGGTAGTCGGGAGACGCTGCCTAATTTCGCTTGTCACAGGCAATGAAGTTTGAATCGAAGTGCCAAAGTTGAGCGTAAGCGCGTGTTGAAGCCAAATCCAATACTGGTCAAGAAAGGACTTGTCCAAGTGGTACTTGCTCGTGAGCGACCTGACCGCTTCGGGTGTTCGCTGTCCAGGGCCCAGCAGGCTGTCAATCGGGCCCCCGGGGAGATATAGAGCAGGCTGAACACCCCTAGGGATACAAGAATCAGTAGGCCGGCGAGTGCGGTGAGGCGACGCGCCCCGAACCGCAGCCAGTCACGGCTCACTTCGCCTCATGTCTACGGTCTCCGTCGAGGTGAAGCGGTAACAACGTTCGCGATTCCTGCGTGCTGATGCTTCTCTGCGGTCCGCACTAGCACGCGGGTAAACCGTCAAAGACACAATCACGCTCTGCCAATCCCGAGTGCCCACGGACCCGAGTTGCGCCACTGCCCGTTGAATGTCGGCCATGTATAAGACTTCGCGAGCGCCAGCGTCACGTCGGCGGTAAACAGAGGGATGAACGGCACCGCTTGCCCATATTCGGTTAGCAGCTGTCGGTAAATGCCGAGCCGCTCGGTCTTGCCGACGGTAGTCAACCCCGTCGCGAGGAGCTGGTCGATGCTGGGTGTGCTGTAGTTCGTAGCGTTCCAATTTCCGGCGCTGGCATTGGAACTGCCAAGCAGATAGCCGAACGCAGACCCCGGGTCATCCGAAGTCGCCGTCGCCGTGACGAACTGGGCCGGAATCGCCGGTCGGTCGCTTCCGGTGAACTCAGCGGTCCAAGCGGCGGTCTGCTCAACCCTGAGCTTCGCGTGAATGCCGATCTTCGACAGCTGAGCGATCACAGCCTGGCTCGCGTTGACGAAACTCGGCGTATTCAGCACGCCCAGCGTGACGTTCGCGCCATGACCATATTTCGACTTGCTCATTTCTGCTTTAGCCAGCGTCAGGTTATGACCATACGAGGGCACGGACTTCAGTGCTGAGCTCACCGCGGCCCGCGATCCAAGCTGTTCCAGCATGCTGGGCTGGAGCAAGGTGTTCGTGGCCTGCGCGTACCCTCCGTAGGCGCTGATGAGATCGGCCCGGTCGAGGGCGTAGGCCACAGCCAGCCGGACATGCTCGTCGTTCCAGGGTGCGACCAAAGTATTCATTGTGAACGTGCCTACGACTTGATCGCCGGGTGCGCTGACGAGGCTCGCGCCTGAAGTCGAGGCAAAGGTCCGGTTGTCGTCCGGGAAGGCAAGGTCTATCTGGCCGGCTCGGAACGCGATTGCCTGGCTGGTCTCGCTAGAGAAGAACTTCCATGAAATTCGCTGGACAGCCGGTTTGGATCCCCAGTAGCGGGCATTGGGTTGGAGTGTCGCACCCGACGTGGGGTCAAACGCTGACAAGGCCTACGGACCGGTACCTACGATGCCTGTGCCTGGTTGCCCAAACGTCGACTTGTGGTTTTCAAAAAATGATTTTTCGAAGATGCCCAATGCACTGCTGGTCAGTGAGACCTGCCACGCAGCGTCTGGCGCGCTGAACAGAACCTCGACGGTGTCGCTTGACGTTGCGGTAATGGACTTGAGCGTCGCGGGGAAGTTGTAGGCGTCGGTTGAACCCCCGCTTCGGTAGTAATTCAACGCAAACGCCACGTCGGTCGCAGTGAGCGCCTTAGTCCGATACCGACGCGCCAGCGGTCGAATCGAAAAATAGGAACCCAATCGCAGCTTGGGGATTGCGACGTCGATCGTGCTGGCCGGGTGTCCCGCTCGCGATGCCGATCGCCGTTACGGGTGTTCGTCCGCTCCTCACTGCGGACACCGAACGGTGCACCGCAGACCTAGACATCGCGGCCTGGCCGGCTTGGGTTTGCTGCCCTTATAGGAAACAACAGCACCGGCTCTGGCTAGCCACGGTGGCAATCGCCTGCGTTGCTACCTGTCTTGTTATCAGCAGAGTTCCGAAGACGAAGCCTGGTCAGGCGGTGGTGAAGGCGTCGGCCACCTCGAGCGCTTCGTCCAGAATGGCGAGGCCCTCGCGCGCTTCGGCTTTCGTGGTGGTGCAGGGCGGGACGACGTGCGTGCGGTTGAAGTGGATCATCGGCCACAGGCCGCGCGTTTTGCAGGCTGCGGCGAAGTCGTTCATCGGCTTCGCGGCTGCGCCGGCCGCGTTGTAGGGCACGAGCGGCTCGCGGGTGGCGCGATCCTTGACCAGCTCGATGGCCCAAAAGACCCCGAGCCCACGGACCTCGCCGACCGACGGGTGCCGCTCGGCGATCTTTGCTAGCTCCGGGCCGATGACGTCGGTACCGAGGAAACGGGCGTTCTCCAGGATTCGCTCGTCCTTGAGGATCTCGATGGAGGCAACTACGGACGCGCAGGCCAGCGGGTGGCCCTGGTACGTCAGCCCGCCGGGGTAGACCCGCTCGTCGAAGGTTGAGGCCACCACGTCGTTGACGACGACGCCGCCGATCGGGACGTAGCCAGAGTTAACGCCCTTGGCGAAGGTGATCAGGTCCGGCGTGACGTTCCAGTGCTGGATGGCGAACCATTCGCCGCAGCGGCCGAAGCCAGCCATGACCTCGTCGGCGATCAGCAGTATGCCGTTCTCGTCGCAAATCTGCCGGACGCCGGCCAGGTAGCCCGGTGGAGGCACGAGGATGCCGTTCGTGCCGACGACGGGTTCGAGGATGATCGCAGCGATCGTGTGTGCGCCCTCGACCATGATCGTGTCGCGCAGATGCGCCAGCGCCCGCTCGGTCTCCTGCTCCGGGGAGTCGGAGTGGAACGCTGAGCGGTAGGGGTACGGACCCCAGAAGTGCACAATGCCGGGGGTGGTGTGCGGCTCGGTGCCCCACCTGCGCGGGTCGCCGGTGAGGCCGATGACGCCATGGGTGGCGCCGTGGTAGCTGCGGTAGGTGGCCAGGATCTTGGACCGTCCGGTGTGCAGGCGCGCCATCCGGATTGCGTTCTCGTTGGCCTCGGCGCCACCGTTGGTGAAGAACACGCTGCGGAAGCTGGGCCCGGCCAGCTCGACGATGAGCCGAGCCGCCTCCGATCGGGCGTCGTTGGCGAACGCGGGCTGGATGGTCAGCATCTTGGCCGCGTAGTCCTGGATCGCCTGGATCAGCCGCGGGTGCTGGTAGCCGATGTTGACGTTGACCAGCTGCGAGGAGAAGTCAAGGTAGCGCTGACCCTGATAGTCGGTGAAGCAGGAACCCAGAGCCGAGGCGATCGGCAGCGGGTCGATCAGCGCCTGCGCTGACCATGAGTGGAAGACGTGGGCGCGGTCGAGGCGACGAACGTCGGCCTCGGCTGTCGGGATGTTGGCCAAGGGGTCTTTCACGGCGGTGTCTCTCTTTCCGGGGCCCATACCGGCGCACCGGGAGGGCTTGGGTCGGTATGAACCGTCTATCGGTCAGCGGGTGCGGGGGAATCCGAGGTCGATGGTGGAGGTGGCGGGGTCGGGCCAGCGGGAGGTGACGACCTTGCCGCGGGTGTAAAAGTTGACGCCCTCGGGTCCGTACATGTGGGTGTCGCCGAACAGCGAGTCCTTCCAGCCGCCGAAGGAGTAGTAGGCGACCGGCACCGGGATCGGCACATTGATGCCGACCATGCCGACTTCAACATCGAACTGGAACTGCCGGGCGGCGCCGCCGTCGCGCGTGAAGATCGCGGTACCGTTGGCGAATGGGTTGGCGTTGATGAGCTCGACGCCCTGGTCGTAGGTGTCGACGCGGACGACGTCGAGGACGGGACCGAAGATCTCGTCGGTGTAGACGCTCATGTCAGTGGTGACATTGTCGAGCAGGGTCGTGCCCAGGAAGAATCCGTCGGTGGGGACATTGGCCGTGCGGCCGTCGACAACAACGGTGGCTCCTGCCCGTTCGCCTGCGTCGATGTAGCCAGCAACCTTGTCGCGGTGCTCAGCCGTGATCAGCGGACCCATGTCGGTGTCGGGCTGGGCGCCGTCACCGATCACCAGCTTAGACAGCCGGGCGGCGATCGCGTCGACGAGCCGGTCGGCGACATCCCCGACTGCGACGGTGACTGACAGGGCCATGCATCGTTCGCCGGCCGCTCCGTAGGCGGCGGAAACAATAGCGTCGGCGGCGACGTCGATATTGGCGTCCGGCAAGACCAGCGCATGGTTCTTCGCCCCGCCGAGCGCTTGCACGCGTTTGCCGTGAGCGGTGCCGGTCTCGTAGATGTAACGGGCGATCGGGGTCGAGCCGACGAAAGATACGGCGCTAATCGCTGGGTCGGTCAGCAGCGCGTCGACGGCCTCCTTATCTCCTTGGATAACAGTAAAAACGCCGTCGGGTAGACCGGCCTGCTTCCACAAGGTGGCCAGGAAGAGTGACGCGGACGGGTCTTTTTCGCTCGGCTTGAGGATGAAGGCGTTTCCGGTCGCGATGGCGTTGGCGCACATCCACAACGGCACCATTACGGGGAAGTTGAACGGGGTGATGCCTGTGACCACACCCAGCGGCTGACGGATGGAGTACACGTCCACGCCGGTTGCGGCCTGCTCGGAAAAGCCGCCCTTGACGAGTTCAGGGACGCCGCAGGCATATTCGACGTTCTCCAGGCCGCGAGCGATCTCCCCGTGAGCATCGGCAAGGACCTTGCCGTGCTCCGCAGTGATGATCGCGGCGAGTTCGTCGGCGTGATCATGCAGCAACGCACGGAACGCGAACAGCACGGCACTGCGCTTGGACAGCGACGCAGCTCGCCATTCGCGAGCCGCGTGCGCGGCCTTGCTAACGGCGGCGCTGACCTCGGCGGCCGAGGCCAGGCCCACCTCGCCGGTCTGTTCGCCCGTGGCGGGGTTGAAGACAGCCGATGTGCGACCAAAGTCGCCGGGTGTGGCCTGTCCGTCGATCCAGTGAGAGATGCGGGTCGTCATACGGTCGAGATTATGTACTTGAAACTCAAAGTACAAGCGTACGTTGTTACAATACATTTATGTCTTTGCTTGGTGTCCCGGTTCCTGACCTCACGGTCGCAGGACTTGCGGCCGCTGTGGCGCAAGCCGTGCGGGAAGGCGGCCTCGCGGAGGGTCATCGCCTGCCCTCTATTCGCGCAGTTGCCGCTGATCTAGGTGTCTCGCCCACGACGGTCGCTTCAGCCTGGCGGGTGCTGGCCCGAAGCGGTGTGCTTGTCACGGCGGGCCGGCGCGGCACTACGGTCGCTCCTCGGTCGCGGTCCACGCTGCGGTACCGGCGCGCCGTCGACACCAGCAATAGCGTTCAACTTGATCTGTCGACAGGGGTACCGGATCCCCTCCTGCTGCCCGACCTGCGCTCGGCGGTGCGCGCGCTCACCGAGACTGCGGCACCCGGCAGTTATCTCGATCCGCCCCTGCTGCCGGACCTCGAGGGCTACCTGAAAGGCAGCTGGCCATTTCCGGTGGACACGCTGGCGATCGTCGATGGCGCGATGGACGCCATCGACCTTATCGCACGGGCTCTGCTCGCATACGGAGACCGGGTGGTGGTGGAGACGCCGTGTTTCCCGCCGTTGCTGGATTTGCTCGAATCGTGCGGCGCCAAGATCATGGCGGTTGGGCTGGACGCCGAGGGATTGAATCTGGAAGCTCTGCGCGCGGCGGCGCAGTCCGCCCGGGCAGTGTTCTTGCAGCCGCGGGCGCAGAACCCGACGGGTGTGTCGATGACGGCTCGACGGGCGGAGCGGATCGCGGAGCTGCTGTCCGGCACCGGTACCGTCGTTATCGAGGATGACTCGTGGGCGGCCGTGGCCCAGGCGGACCCTGTCAGCATCGGCCGGTGGATTCCAGACCAGACGGTGTACGTCCGAAGTTATTCGAAGTCTCATGGGCCTGACCTGCGCATCGCCGCCGTCAGTGGACCGGGCGACTTAATGCGTTCTGTCGGGGCAATCAGACAATACGGGCAAGGCTGGACCAGCCGGATTCTGCAACGGATCCTGTTCGAGTTGCTGACCGACGCCACGGCCACCGCGGTTGTCGAGCGTGCGCGTCACACCTACGCTCAGCGTCGCCACCAGCTGGTGGCAGCTCTCGGCGAGCACGACATTCACGTGGTAGGCGCCGATGGGTTCAACGTATGGGTGCCGGTGGCCGATGAGACCTCAGCGGTGTTGCACCTGGCCAACCTCGGCATCGGCGTCGCGTCTGGTGCCCCGTTTCAGACCCAGATTGCCGCGCCTGCACACATTCGGGTGACAGCGAGCACATTGGACCGGGACTTCGCGGTAGTGGCGGCAGCTATCGCTGAGGCGGCACGCGGTCTACAGCGCGTCATCGTGTGAAGGTCGCTGTCAAGCGCTTCGCTCGGCCGCCAGTGTGTGGGACAGGATGGTATGGCCGGGGCCGGCGATGTCGCTGGCGCGGACCAAGCCTATCCCGTGCAGCGCGGCGAACGCAGCGCCGTCTTCGGTGTCGGCCATCGATAACGGGTCGCGAGCGCTGACCAGAGTGCACATCGCGACGGCCGAGTGCAGGCCCAGCGCTTCGGTCATCGCCAGCGCGATGCCGGCGGGAGTCATCCCCGCTGAGGGCACATCGCGTACGCGCATCGGCACGACGTGTCCGGGACGAGTGAACTGGTGCGGAGTGGAATCGGGGTTCGCCAGCAGTCGCATCGTGAGAGCGCGATCAGCGGCGGAGATCCCGGTGGTGGCCCCGTTGGCGGCATCGACACTGACGGTGTCGCGCAGCGGATTGTTGACGAGGCCAGGTAGATACATCGTGGGTAAGTCGAGTCTGTCGGCTGCGTCCTCGCGCAGGGCGACCCGGACGAAACCTGACCCGTGCCGCACGGTGAAGGCGATCGATTCAGCGCTGGCGTGCTGGGCGGCGACGAGCAGCTCGGCCGCGGGCCGCGGGGACGTCCGCGGGCCGGCGGCCCTCTTGGGCGTCGGCTCGGCGAGGTCCCATACGAGGACGACGGGGCGACCGTGACCGAACTCCGTCAGCGGCGAACCCAGACGGCGCGGTGCGCGGGCGCCGGGTCGATTGTCCGTGCTCACGCCAGCACCCGAAAGCTGCTGCGGTGAAAGACCAGCGGCTGGGTGTCGGCGAAGGGAGTCATGTCCTCGACCTCGAGCAGGATGATTTCGTGATCGCCGGCGGGCACCGTGTCAAAGAGCCGACACTGCAGCCACAGGCTGGCCCCGTGCAGCAGTACCGCGCCGTGGGGGCCGACGTCCCAGGTCGCGTTCGCGAAGCGGTCCTGACCCTTGGCGGCCAGCGCGCGGCACAGCTTCTCCTGGTCCGACCCGAGCACGCTCACCCCGATGCGGTCAGCGGCATACAGCTGGGGCCAGGTTGTCGACCCGCGGTCGACACAGACCGACACCAGGGCGGGTTCGAGCGATACGGACGTGAACGAGCTAGCGGCCATGCCGACCGGCTGGTCGTTGACAAGTGCGCATAGGGCGGCGACGCCGGAGGGGAACATAGCGTAGCCAGTGCGCAGTTTTTCGCCCGTCAGAGGGTTAGTCATCGGTCACCTTCTTGTCGTCAGACGAGCTGATGAAGTGCGTCGGCTCGGTCACCGGTACTGGGACTATGCGCCCCGCAACACCGTTTTCGGATTACTCTGCTGGATCAGCTTCTGAGAGTCGTCTTGTTTTCTAGTACAAGGCATGCCAGGTGCCGGTCGCGTTCCCGGCACTTGCCCGGGCTTGGCGATAGGCGTCAGGATTCGTCACGGAGCTCAGACACCCCGTTCGGCGCATACCGTGGCGCTAGGTCAATGTGGCTGATGGAGGGGGCGGTGCAACGCCGCTGGTCGTGGCGTGCGTGAGTGCGCTATAGAGGCGTGGCCGCCGACCCGCCAGGTAGTGGAAGTCCCGTCGCGCGGCGATGACCGCTGCGGGTTCAATATCGGCTGTGAGCAGTGCCGGTTCGTCGCCGCCTCGCGCGAGCAGGTTCCCGTGCGGCCCGTAGATCGAGCTCAAGCCAGGGTAGTCGGTGGCCAGCTCGCTACCGCAGCGATTCACGTAGGCGACGTGAGTCTGGTTTTCCCACGCACGTGTCCACACCAGGTGCTCGTTGATGCCGGTGTATGGCTCCATGTTGGAAGTGAGGACAGCGATGAGCTCGGCGCCCGCGACTGCGGCCATGCGGGGGAGCTCCGGGTATTCCAGCTCGATGCAGATCAAGATCGCGATCGTGACGCCGCGGTAGGTGAGCATGGTCGGCGCCTGCGGCCCGGCGGTGAATCGGGAGTTGTCCAGGTCGCCGTAGAAATGTGTCTTCGTGTGTTCGGCCAGGACGGTGCCGGCATAGTCGACGAAGATCGCGCTGTTGCCTATTCCGCCACCGGGCAGCGCTAGGGGCAGGCCGGCCAGGATTGCCAGCCGGTGGCGGCTCGCTATGTCCGCCACGCAGCGCGGGAAGTCGTAGCCCTGGGCAAATAAAGGCGGCAGCGGGCCGCAGTCGTATCCCGTCACGAACATTTCCGGGGTGATGAGCAGGTCTGCGCCTTGCCGTGCAGCCTGTTCTGCGGCGTTGTCGATTTCGGCCAGGTTGTAGGCGATGTCGCCCGGGATACCGTGCGATTGCAGACAGCTGATGCGCAGCGTGGTGTTGCTCGCGCGGGGTGCGGTGGCGTCCATGTCCGTGTCCTGTTGGGCTCGTGGTCCGGCGGTGTCGTCGTCGCGAACAGTGGGTCTCATCGCTCGAGGCCGAGGTCGTTCATCTCCACTATGGGCATCGCGGTGGGAGAGGGGGCCTTCGCGGCGTGGTCTTCGGCCGTAACAGATTCTGCAAGGGCCTCTACGCTGTCGGGGTCGGCAATGCTGGGATTTGCAGCGATGAGGGCAAGTTCGTCCGCGACATTGAGTGAGCGGGCGACGACGGCGTAGACGATGCCGGACACGGCAAGTCCGATGACGAAGGCGATGTCGACGCCACCCATGGCCTTGGCGGCTGGTCCGACGTAGAACGGCAAGTCCACGAACGGAACCTCGGCTGCGATGCCGGCCGCGAACGCGGTCAGCCCGCGCCACGACCACGCCCCGTAGATGCCGGCCGGTGTGAACAGGTCCGCTATGGCGTAATGGCCGCGTCGAACGAAGAAGAAGTCGGTAAGGTTGAGCGCGGTCCAGGGTGCCAACATGTACAGCATGATGAGCAGGCTTGCGTTCAGCGCCGTGGTGGCATTAGTCAGCAACAAGCTCATGACCAGACCCGCAATAGAAAGGATGCTCACGGTCACCACTCGGACCTGGCGGCTCGGCGTGACTGAGCGGACGGAATCGAGGCCCGTGATGACCGTCAGCATGCCGCTGTAAGACGTGAGGGCCATCGTGGCGACCAGTACGAGGGTGGCCACGATTGCCAGCACGCTGCCCAGATGCGCGATGGTGTCGTTGCCGGTCTGGTTGATGCCGGCTAGCGCGTCGGTTGCGCCGAGGCGGGCGGCCATCCACGCGCCCAGCGGGATTAGCCAGACAGGGGAGGCGACGGCGCCGCCGAAGACCGAGGCGATGATTGCCGATGGCTTGGTGGTCCGCGGTAAGTAGCGGCTGTAGTCGGACACGTAGGGGGCGTAGGCGACGTTGTAGGACGCGGCGACGCTGAATTGGACGAGGAACGCGACGAAGGTGAAACCGCCTGGCGCGGAATGCGTTTCCTTGACCGCGCCGAACAGGGCTCCGCACGTGACGGCGATCCAGAGCGGGAGCGACACCCAGAAGAGAATCCGGAAGCTCATATGCAGCAAGTCGTGGCCAAAGATGGCGATCAGCGCGGCGATGACAGTGGTGACGACGGCGACCACAACGGGGTTCCACCCGAAGATAGATTGCAGGCCCTGCTTGATGATCACGATGGTCACGACGTTCGTCCCGACGAAGGTGAACAGCGTGGCGAGCAGGGGCAGCAAGACGCCGCGGTAGCCGAACTGTGCGCGGGACTGGATCATCTGAGGGAGGCCGAGGATTGGGCCCTGGGTGGCGTGAAAAGCCATGAATAAGGTGCCGAAGGCAATGCCGGCGATACCGCCGACAACACTCCACCCCAGTGACAGTCCCAGGCTGGGCCCGACGAAGCCGAGGGACAGGGTGAAGGGCTGGAAGTTGCCCAGGAACCAGAACGGCCCCTGGTGAGTGACTTTGCCGTGTCGCTCGTCATCGGAGACGTAGTCGATCGAGCGTGTCTCGACTTTCACGCTGAGCCCGCGGCCGGCGTCGGCATGGACTGCCGCGTCGCGGACGCTCATGGCCGTATTCCGACGGGGTGGTGCTGCTGGCCGCTGGAACGCTTACACCTTGTCATCGTGTTGTCCCGATTCTTGAGGTTGCCTAACGTGGGGTGTTGTGCGGTGGGTTTCGTTGTCGACAGGGCGTGCAGCTGTCGACCGGTGTATGGAAGTGCTGGCGTCGTTCAGTCCGACAGCAGGTTCGGCCTGGCCATGTCGTGGGCGTAATCGGCCTGAACTAGCCCGCGCCGACGCAGTTCGGGCACGAGGCCGTCGGTGACGGCGGCCAAGCTTCGGCGGTCCAGGTAGTAGTCGGTGAGCATGAATCCGTCGCCGCCAACTTGGTGCATGACGTCTTGCATGTGGTCGGCGATGGATTCCGGGGTGCCGACGAAGTTGAAGAACTGGGTGTCGCGCGCGGCGTACTGGCGCAGTGTCGTGCCGGGCGGCTGTTCAAGCATGTCGCGCATCATGCTTTGCGTGCCGTTGCTGGTGATCCTCGCGACGATGTCAGTGAGCAGGTCATCGGGGTCGAATTGGCCGAGGTCGAACGAGACGAGGTTGCACAGCACGGCGATCGCCCACTCGGGGTCCGTCAGGATGCTGTCGACGCGACGCTGCCGCTCTTCTTCGGCCTGGGCCATCGTTTCAGCGACGATGACCCGACCGATAAACATGACCTTGCAGTCGTCAGGGTTGCGACCGGCCGCGGCCATGCGGTTGCGCACGTCGTCGCGGTACTCCTTCATAACGGTGGGCTCACCGCCGATGCCAAGGATGGAGTCGGCATATTTGGCGGCCAGGCTGCGACCCGCCGGAGACGCTCCCGCCTGCGCAAGCAACGGTTTGCCCTGAGGCGGGCGGGGGACTGTGGACGGGCCGCGGGCGGAGAAGTGTTCGCCCTTGTAGTTGATCTCGTGGACCTTCGTAGGGTCGACGTACATGTTGCGCTCGCGGTCCTTGACCACAGCGCCGGCCTCCCAAGAGTTCCAGAAGGCCAGGACGAGTTCTGCGAACTCGTCGGCGATGGCGTAGCGGGCGTCGTGTTCGAGGATGCGGTCGTTGCCATAGTTCTGCTGAGCGTTGTCCGATACGCCGGTGACGATGTTCCAACCAGCCCGGCCGCTGGAAAGGTGGTCCAGCGACGCGATCACCCGGGCTACGTGATACGGCAGGTACTCGGTGGTGCTCAAGGTGCCGACCACGCCGATCTTGTTGGTGGCGTTGAGCAGAAAGCTCATCAGGCTGATCGCGTCCAGCTTCGGCACGGCGATGGCGTGCTGCAGGCACGCGTCGTACGACTCGTTGTGGTTCGCGGGGACGAAGGAGGTGTCCTCAACGAGGATGTAGTCGAACTTGGCTCGTTCGAGCGCTCGGGCAACGTCGACGAAAAAGGCTGGGTCAGCCCATCGGTCGGAGTGTTCCCTGCTGAACGGGGTGCGCCAGTCGTAAGGCGCGTGACCATCCAGGAACCATGCAAGCCGCATGCGCTGGGCGGGTTCGATCGTCAAGTGTCGATCCTTCCTGGTTTGGCGAACACGGTTCGGTCGGTCCGGCCGTGAGTCGGCGAAGTTGCGGTTGCACTTAGACAGCGCGTCGCTCGTATTGTTGAGTGAGATGGCTTGCGCAGGTGCACGGAGTTGCTAGTTCGGCTGGCTGACGGCCCAGCGGTCGACGTACCTCAGCGCCAGTCGTCCACGCGTGCGCTTTCAGACGCGTGCGTCCATTGAGGTGAAGCGGGCCAAGTTCTGAACCCGCTTCAAGTTGGTTCGGTAGGTCGCAGCCGCCTCGGCGACAATCTCGTCCATCCGGTCCATCTGGCCAGTGACGAAGTAGAACCCACGGCCGGGCACGGTGGCGCCTAGCTCGGTCAGCAACGGAGCCAGATTGACCGATGGACCCATCGAGTGCGTGAGATCCCCGCCGGTGTGTAATGGGATCGCCACCAGCCCGGCCAGACCATTCGCCGGGTAGCGGTCGAGAAACGCTTTCAGTAGCCCTGTGTAAGTCGCTTTGTAGGTCGGCGAGGCGAAGACGGCGAGATCGCTGGCGGCGACTTGGGACGCGATGACATCCAGAGAAGGACTTGGCCACTGGAACACGTCTGCGAGGTGGTCGGCGAGATCGACCACCTGCACTTGCGGGTCCTCATGTGCAAGTAGGTGTTTGACCAGTGTGGTCGCGACGCGCAATGTGCGGGACTGCGGCTTGGGATTGCCGACGACCACTGCCACGGATGGTCGTGTTGCTGGCGTTATCAATTCTGCTGCCATGGAGGGGACCTCGCTTCGCCGTTGTCGGACGCGGTGCCGCTCGATCGGCGGACGGTGACCGCACCGGCAAGGTCTTGTGTCTCGCCGGCGCTACAACGGCTCACGTTGCAGCATGTGAAGTTGTCGCATTGCATCGCGTCGCAGCGCCTAGCGACGAGCCCGCCAGACGGTCTACGACGATGGACTCCGTCCGAACCACCCGCTCAGGCTGTGATCGACCCTACAGGTGACTTCGGACTCCGGTCTAGACTACAGTCACATTTTGTCCCGGCCGTTTCGATCTCATTGCCACCGAGTTGCCATAATGAGCTTGGTCGCGGCGCGCACCAGCGTTCGGGCGGCGCGGAGGAGCCAGTGATCAGATGAGGCGGCAACCAACCCAACGGCGCAGCCGTGAGACAGTCGCGAAAATCTTGGACGCGGCCGAGCAGCTGGTGGTCGAAGTTGGTTACGAGACCTTCGTAGCGTCGCCGGATCTGGTACTCGAAGCCACCGGGGTCAGCCGAGGGTCCCTGTACGCGTACTTCAGCAGCCCTCAAGCAGTGCTTGACGAGATCGCGTTCAACACCTTGCAGACGTCGCAAGACAAGATCGCCGCCGTAGCAGCGTCGCCACCGCCGACATGGGAGGCAGCCGTCGACCAGGTGATCAAGTGCATCGATGACGACTATCAGCGCCCCGTCGTGCGCGAGATTTGGTTGAACCGGCCGCTCGGGGCCCGCATCTTGCGCGAAGACGTTGCCGCCAACTCCAGCATCGCCGAGCAATTTCACACGCTCCTCACTCATTTCGACCCAGCCTTCTCGCGGCTTGAAAAACCCCATAGCGCAGTTGCCATCGAGATTTTGGATCGGCTGCTGAGATACGCCTACCGGGACGTGCCGACTGGAGATGCTGGTCTGCGCGCCGAAGCTCGCACCGCGGTCATGGCGTACCTCGCGGTCTATGCCTAGCTAGGCGCAACTCGACTATCAGGCCTTCAAAAGCGCGGTGGCGTGATTCGTGCTCCTCCCGCGCTAATGTGTTGAGCCTGACTGCACCCCGAGATGTCGTCCGAAGCGCCAATATCCGGCGGTGCGCACGAGCTCAGTGGCGTAATTCGCTTCGACTGCGTTACGCAGCTGGGCTCGACCGCTCATCGGGTCACCAGACGTCGACTGCAAGGAACTCGTCGTGAGGACGGCTTGTAGGCGTTCGTCAGGACTTCATGGGCAGGCAACTCGGTGCTGCCCGGTCAGCATGCGATAGGGGTTGTCGCGGACGAATTTGCTGTGCAGCTTGCCATCGATCCCGACCACCTCCAGGAATCGCTTGAAGTCCGTGAGTACGTGGGCATAGCCGGCCCCACCGTATTCATCAAGCCAGCTTTTGTGAGCGGCGTCTTGAGAGAGCAGTATCTGATCCTCGTACCCGGCATCTACGAGTGCGCGGATCGCCAGTACCCGCTCGCGGTCCGACGGCAGCCACCATGAGTGTTCGCCGTGTGTCAGGAAGTCACTTGTTCCACACAGGTCGTACTCGATGAAGGCACCTCGGGCCGCCAATGACTTGTGATATTCCACTGCCTCAGCGTGTGTGAGGTCAAGGTGGGCTAGCGCTGCGTCAAGGTGCCCTAACACGACTCTGGAGAGGTCGGCGCCCTCGCTCTCCAGGATGTCGAGAATGTTGTGACCTTCACGTGCCGGGGGGTGAACATGGATGGTGATCGCGAGGCCGGTTTCTGCTTGGGCGCGCGCCGCAGCGCGAAGCACCTTCTCCTCGCCCGGGTGGATGGGCGTGGCTGTTCCGAGCTCCCCAAGGATCCCGGCGCGCACGTCCGTGCCTCCGATTCCTTCCCGCGCGTCACGAATAAGCTCTGCGGTGATGTCATCGATGGTTTTTGCTTCAAACCCCTCCTCAAAAGTGAAGCTCATGTCGTATCCGGTGCCCGCGATGATGTTGACTCCGGACTGGATAGCCAGCTCGCGTAAGCCGGTCGGATCTCCTCCGACGTCGGGCAACGAGACGTCTACGAGGGTTTCACCTCCCTTCGCCTTGAAGTCCGCGAGCGCCCGCAGAGCGAGCTGCTTGTTCGTCGTACAGTTGTCAAGGTTGGAATAGGGACTGAGGTGAATCCGCTTCAGATTCTGAAACGTGATGGGCTCATTCAAGATCACCGATGGCCCGTGCTCGGCGGTGTGGGCCTCTACATACTTGGTCATGTCGATAAGCGCGTGCTCGTGCGGGACGGTCGCGCCCAGCTTCTCCGCCGACATCGGGCCGAGCACAGTCATCACTTCTGGCATAGCATTTCCCCTTTTCGATCGACCTGAACGTTTCCGCCAGGTACCGCAGTCGGCATCTCGTGGACGGGTAGTGCGGTGGTCATGCTGTCTCTTTGGAGTGGGCGACGGATTGTTCCTCGACCAGCCAGCATCGAGATTGGGCTGAGCCGGACACCGTCAACAGCGGTGGCTCGTTTTCGCAACGATCATGTACCGAACTGCATCGGCCCCGGAACAGGCAGCCGTCCTCGGCGAGGAAGCCGCGCTCCGGTCGCTCCAGCAGCGACATGCCTGGGCGCGGCACCGAATCGAGCAGCAGCTGGGTGTAGGGGTGCGCCGCGGACCGGAAAATCCGCTCGACCGGCGCCTGTTCCATCAGCCTGCCGCGGTACAGCACCATGACCCGGTCAGAGACCTGGCGGATGACCGCTAGGTCGTGCGAGATGAAGATGTAGGTCAGGGAGAATTCCCTGCGCAGGTCGCTCAGCAGGTTCAGGATCTGGGCCTGGATCGAGACGTCCAGCGCCGAGACCGCCTCATCGAGTACGACTACCGAGGGTTCAGCCGCCAGCGCTCGGGCGATCGCCAGTCGCTGCCGCTGTCCACCGGACATGGATCGAGGTACCGAATCCAGGTAGCCGGAGCCCAGGCCGACCGCGTCCAGCAACTCTGCAGTGCGCTTCGCCCTGGCCGCACGGTCCCGCTCGAAATGCACGCGCTGCACCTCGTCGAGCACCATGCCGGCCGGTTGACGTGGATCGAGCGACGAGTACGGGTCCTGGAACACCATCTGGATCCGGCGCGCATGATGGCGCCGGTCCACCGCCCGCGGCGGTTCGGCCAGTCGTTCGCCACTCACCCAGATCTCGCCTGCGGTAGGCACCTCCAGCCCGACCAGCATCCTTGCCAGAGTGCTCTTGCCAGAACCGGATTCGCCAGCAATTCCAACACATTCCGCCTGCCCGACGGTCAGCGAGACATCCCTGACGGCGTGTACCTCACGGCTGGTGTCCGAACGCCGACGACGCTGATGGAACGTCTTGGACAGACCATCGACGCGGACGGCGTACCGGGAGTCCTCAGTGACTGACACGCACGCTCTCCCGTAGCTCGTGGCGCAGTTCGCCCGCGCGGATGCATTCGGTGAGAACACCGGGTTCCAGCTGGCAGAGGGTGGGCGTCATCCGTTCACACTCGAAGATAGCGTGGGCGCAGCGCGGCCGGAACGGACAACCCGAGCTGACCTCCAACGCCGACACCGGACGTCCCGGCACCACCTGCAGCCGCTGGACCTTCTGATCGATACGCGGACGGGCGCCCACCAGCGCGGCAGCGTACGGGTGTGCCGGTGCCTCGAACAGGTCGGTCGCCACCTGCACCGCCATCGGCCGCCCCGCGTACATAACCACCACCCGGTCACAGATGACCGAGGCCAGCGCCAGATCGTGGGTGATGAACAGCATCGACAGCGACCGCGATTCCTGCAGACCGCGGAGGATCGCGAGAATGTCGGACTGCACAGTCACGTCCAGGGCGGTGGTGGCCTCGTCGGCAATGATCAGCTTCGGCTCACACGACAGCGCTCCCGCGATCATGACGCGCTGCAGCATGCCGCCGGACAGTTGGCCGGGATAGGAATCCAGGACCCGGTCGGCGTCGACGATTCCCATGCTCTTCAGCAACGAATGCGATTGCTCGCGGGCCTTCGCCTTGGAAAGACCCTTGTGCAGCCGAAGCCCTTCGCCGACGTAGTCCTCGATCTTCCAGAGCGGATCGATGTGGGCGCGCGGATCCTGAAAGATCATTCCTATCTGATCGCTGCGGATGCCGCGCAGATGACGACGCGACATCGACAGAGTGTTCTGGCCCATGAACCGAACGCTGCCGGTGCTGACCGCGCCCTGGGGGAGCAGCCCGATCACCGAGCGGGCGGTGATGGACTTTCCGCTGCCGGACTCACCCACTAGGCCGACGACCTCGCCCGCACCGATGGTCATGCTCATGTCGCGCACGATGGGTCGCAGGTTGCCACCGATCAGCAGCGAGGTGCTCAGGTTCTCGACCTCGAGGACCGGTGCCACACCGGGCGAGCCGGCCGAAGGGCCGCTGGAAACCGCTGTTGTGCTTGTCATGATCTGGCACCCCTGACTAGCTGCTTGGCAATCGCATCACCGAGCAGGTTGAAGGCGATCACCGCGACCGCCACCGCGATGGAGGCAACGGTGACCTCGGTGACCGAGAAGAGGATGTTCTGGCGACCGTCCGAAAGCATCTGGCCCCAGTCCGGTGTCGGCGGCTGAACCCCTAGCCCGAGAAAGGCCAAGCCGGCGAGGTCGAGCAAGGCGTAGCCGAAGTTGAGCGTCGATTGCGCGACGATTGTTCCTGCCACGTTGGGTAGGATGTGGAACAAGCACACCCGGAACGCGCTGAAGCCCTGGATACGGCAGGCATCGACGTAGGCGTTACGGCACTCCACTAGCACCACACCGCGGACCACCCGCGTCAGCAGCGGTATGTAGGAGATGGCTATCGCGATGGTTGCCGTCCAGAAGCTCGCTCCAAACGTTGCCACGATGACGATGGCCAATAGCAGCGGCGGAAAGCCGAAGACCATGTCCCAGATGCGGGACAGCACCGAGTCGACCCAGCCGCCCCGGTAGCCGGCGATCAGGCCAGCCGGCACGCCCACCACGATCGACATCACGACCACCGCCAGCGGGCCGATCAGGCTGAGCCGGGTGCCATAGATCAGGCGTGACAGGATGTCCCGTCCGGCGGCGTCGGTACCGAGCAGATGATCGCTGCTGAAACCTGACAGGGTCTGGGTCAACTGGATGGCGTTGGGGTTGTATGGCGCCAGCAGCGGAGCGGCTAGGGCGATCACCAACAGCGCCAGGATCACCGCACCGCCGACCACGAAGCCCCAGGAGCCGGGCAGCCGGGGCAGCCACTTGCGCTGGCGCAAGGGGCCAGTCACATCGACGGCCGTCATGCGCTGGCTCCTGACACTCGGATGCGGGGGTCCGCGACGCCGTACAAGAGGTCAACGACCAGGTTGAGTCCGATGAAGACCGCGGTGAACAGCAACGTCACTGCCTGGACGACTGCATAGTCCTTCGCCTCGACGGCCTGGACCAGCAGCGATCCGAGGCCGTTCAGGCCGAAGGTGTACTCGACCAGCACCGCACCGCTGATCAGGTAGCCGACGGCGAGGCCGGACACCGTCAGGATCGGGATCAGCGCGCTGCGCAACACGTGTTTCAGGAACACCCGACGCTCGGTGAACCCGCGAGCCCGCACCGTCTCGACGAATTCCAACGCCAGCACCCTGGCCACCGAAGCCCGGGTGGTGCGGGCGATCAGCGCGATCAGGCTCAGTGCCAGCGAAAGGGCCGGCAGGGTCAGGTGGTTCAGCCGGTCCAGCCCGCCGGTTCCGGTTCCGATGATCGGGAACCAGCCGAGCTTGACACCGAACACCACCAGCAACACCACACCTGAGACGTAGCTGGAGATGGAGGCCAAGACCAGCACCACCGCCGAGATCGCCGAGTCGGTGAACCGAGCCTGACGCAGGGCTGCGATTGCGCCCAGGGCGACCCCGACGACCACCGTGATGACAGCGGCGTACACCGCCAGCTCCAGGGTGGGCAGGACGCGCGATCCCACCACCGAGGAGACCGGCGTCTTGTAGGTGATCGACTCGCCGAGGTCAGCGTGCAGCACCCCGCGGAGCCAGTCCCAGTACTGCAGGTACAGCGGTGCGTCCAGGTGGTATTGCTTGCGGATCGAAGCGATCAGGCCGGGCGTCGAGGGCCGGCCACCGAGCAGCACCGACTCGACGTTGCCCGGCGCGAGGTGTTCGAGCAGGAACAGGATGACCGAGGTCACCAGTAACAGACCGATCGCGGCGGTCCCCCGCCTGGCTAGGTAGCGAAGCACTCGACGTCCTGTTCTCGATCAGAGGCCGGTGGTGCAGAGCGGTGTCGTCTGATGGTGATCAGACACCGCTGATGTCGGCTGCCCAGCCGCTGTCCCAATACCACAGTGGCCGTAGCTCGTAGCCGCCCAACTTCTTCGAGATCGGCATCGTGGTGCTGGGTGTGAAGAGGATGATCCAGGACTGGTCCTTCACGACCTTCTGCTGCGCGGCGTTGAGTTCCTTTGCGCGGGCAGCAGGATCGCCCTCGATCGCGGACTGGGCCAGTGCCGCTGCGACGGTTGGGTCGTTGTACTTGGTGTAATCCTCAAGGCTGCTCTCGATGAAACATTGTGCCAGGGTGCCGCCGGGGTCCGGGTAGTCCGCGGACCACTCCTGGATGTAGCCGTCGTAGTCATGTGCCTTGTCGGCGAGCTTGGCCAGCATCTGGTCGTAGGGGATGTTCTGCAGCGTGATGTTCAGTCCGATGGACTTTGCAGCCGCCTGGACCATGACACCTTCGTCCTGCTCGTGCGGTGTGGACACCAGGATGGTCGCGGATGCACCCTCGGCACCGGCCTCCTCGATCAGCGACTTGGCCTTGTCCAGGTTGAGGGCGAAGTCTGGCAGCGCGTCGTAGGCAGTCTTGAAGGCCTGCTTCTCGAAGCTCCACATTGCCGGTGTCACCGGGGATTTGCACATCGAACCCGACCCACCCCAGGTCGAGTCGAGGACGCCTTGCTTGTCGATCGCGTAGGACAATGCCTGCCGAACCCGGACGTCGGTGAAGGGCTTGCGGGTCACATTAAGGGCCATGAAGTGCACGAAGTAGGACGGCGCGGTCGCGACCTGCATGTTGGAGGCCCTGCTCAGCGCCTTGAGGTTCTTGCCCGACAGGTTGAAGGCGCCGTCGATGTCGCCGTTGATCATGCCTTCGATGACGGTGGTCTCGCTGGCGATGACCTTGAAGATGATCTGGGCGACGGCAGGTTTGCGGTCGGCGTTCCAGTACTGGTCGTTCTTGGCGATGGTGACCTGCTGGCCCTGCTGCCACGACGAGAACTTGTACGGCCCGGTCCCCATGATGCCGACTGCGGGCTTGCCGATGTTCTTGCCGTTGGTGTCCAGGAAAGATTTCTGTGAGACGCCACCCACCGTGGTCGCGGGGACGTACTGCCATAGTGCGTCCGGCTTGGAGAGCTTGACGGTGAGCTCGTACTGCGAGGTTGCCTTGACGCTCTTAACATTGCTGACGAAAGAAGCCAGGTAGCTGCCGACGGCCGGGTCGATGATCCGCTCCATCGAGGCCGCCGCGTCGGCCGCCGTCATCTCGGCACCGTTGTGGAATTTCACCCCCTGGCGCAGGGTGTAGACGTAGGTTAGCTCGTCGACCTTCTTCCAGGACTGGGCCAAGTTGGCCTGCAACTCGCCGGACGGCGACATCCGCAGCAGGGACTCTACGATGTTGGTGACCACCGGGTTGGTGTTGAAGTCGTAGGCGAACGCATAGTCCATCGACACCGGGTCGGCGAACAGCGCCCAGGTCATCTTGTCCACCGCCTTTCCGGCCCCCTTGGGGTACGACGCCGAGGTGGCTGCACCGGAGGTGTGCGCCTGTGGGGTCTTGGATCCCGATCCGCACGCTGCGAGCAGAGGCGACAGCGCGAGAGCCGAGACGCCGGCACCTATGCCGAAGAGCGCCTGCCGGCGGGTGATTCCGTTACGGAGGTGCAGGTCGTCATTCACGATGGGCCCTCGACTCGAGTAGAAGCAAATGTCCTTGATTCAGGCGGTAGCATGCGCGCACAGTCCGGTGCTCGCGGTCCGTGCTGCGAACAATGACAGGCGGCGATCAAGGGCGACTACCATTCCTTTGACCAAACAGTCGCTAGCTCTTTGAGTCTCGGAATAATCTCGGGCCAGAGGACGGACCTGCGGCGGTCGCCAGCACACCGCCTTGTAGCAGCTGCTCGCCCTCACCGAACACCCCGCACGCCGGTGGGAACCCAAACGCTTACGGCTATGGCTGTTCAGCATCGCCGGACGCGTCGCGGACCACGCCCGCGACCGACGGCTGCACCTCGCCGCCGCGCCGTGGGCCGGACTCCTAATCGACGGCCTCTACCGCCTCCAGGCGCTGGCCGCACCTACCTGAACGCCGCTCACCCGCCCCGACGAAACCGAGCGACCCGACCGACCCGTGGACCTGGCGACCACCTGCACGACAGCGGGCCACCAGTCGCACCCCTGATACACAACCAGCCCTCAACCGACGGCAACAGCCCCGACCCGGGCGACGTCAACAGGCTGACGAAAGATCCGGGCTAGCCAGTGTGGGTTCGCCGGTCTGCGCGCAGTCCCGTCTCGAGATAACGCTTCTTGTCGCGGCGCGGGGAGTCACCGGGTCTGTCTCGCTAACGGCATCTCTCTGTGTCAAGCCGCTGGCGTCAGAGAGGAAACCAACTTGTTGAATCTGGGCGGGGTTCGTGGCCTGCAGCCATGATCTTCAAGGCTGTGGTTGGGGTCGCTCGGGAAACACCTGTCGCCCTGCTGGGCTGACTGTCAAACGGCCCGTCCTGATCACAGCCGCCCGGTGAGAGTGGCTCGAGAGAGGTCTGCAACGCCCGAAGTTGGTCTGCCCTCCCACCGGATCCATGATCGTCAACCGGTTGGAGGATGGTTCGGATGCCAGCTGCACCAAAGCACGTGATCGACCGACACGGTGTCGTCATCGCCGTCGACCCGCACAAAGCCTCATGGACCGCCGTCGTGGTCACAGCGGATTTGGCCGCGGCGGGCGCGATCCGGGTCGACGTCAACCGAGCCGGCTATCGGCAGCTGCGGCGTTTCGCCGCTGCGTGGCCTGATGCCCGGTGGGCAATCGAGGGCGCGGTCGGGTTGGGGGCGCCGTTGGCGCAGCGGCTGCGTGAAGACGACATCGCGGTCAACGATGTTCCGGCGAAGTTAGCGCGCCGCGTGCGGCTGCTGTCCACCGGTCACGGCCGCGAGAGTGAGGAGGCCGACGCGCTGTCGGTCGGCATCGCCGCCTGGTCGGCGCAGACGTTGCGCGCCGTGCAGGTCGACGAGGCGATCGCGGCGCTGCGTTGCGCCGCGTTCGGCCACGCGAGACCCTCGGGCGCACGTTGCGTGCGCTCGCAGTCGATATTCTCGTCACCTCCTTGTCACCCTGTTTCGAAGCCTCGTTCGAACATTCGTGAACGCGGATACCGGAAATGCTCGGTCGAACCGGCTGGCGAGTCCATCGTCTAGGTGGGGCGCGGTTCGAATCGATCCTGGTCAGCATTCCCTTCACGGTCAAAATTGGTGGTACTAGAGCGTGCTGGGAGGCGCCGCGACGCGGCAGTAATGGCCATATGTTGAGTCGGCTGCTGCGTACCACACGATGTTCATCGTGCTTAGCCGACGTTGCTCGCTGACGGGTACCGATGACACGTGCTGCGTTAGCGAACTCTCGCTCGGGCCCGCAGCTGTACACGGATCGCCGCGTAGAGGTCTAGCGTCGACGCGCCTTCTTCGGCGATCTCGACGGCGAGCGCGTAGGTCTGGTTGGGGTAGGCGTTGCGTTGGGCGGTGGTCCAGGCGCTTTGGTTGTGCGTCACGATGAGGAAGTAGTCGCCGTGGTCGGGGTCCCAACGGCCGTTGAGGAATTCGCGGCGGATGAGGGTGTTCGAGGCGATGGTGGTGGCGCCGGGGTACAGGGTCGGTCGGTGTTCTTCATCGGGTAGGTCCAGGCGTACCAGGCTGCGGTCGTTGGCGACTGCTGCGAGGCCGGGTTGGCGGGCGTAGATCTCTTCTACGTCGGCGAGGGTGATGCCGCGGACGAGTTCGACAGCCATGGTTCCGGCGATGTATTCGCGTCGGTTGCGTCGCACGGGTGGGTCGAAAGCTAGGGCGACGCGGAAGGTCCGTTGCCGGACTCCGTCGGCGAACTCCGCCGGGACGGGGAGCCGGTGCACGACGACGCGGTTGGTGGGCATCGACCCTTCGAAGGTGAGAAATACCCGGTTCGGGGCGCTTTCGAGCACTCGGGTGGCGTCGGGTCGACCGTAGCCGGTGGCGTGGGCGGGGTTGATGGCCGCCGGGTTTGGCACTGTCCGTGCGGACAGCGCGGTGAGCGCGCGGAGCAAGTTGGCGCCGGCGGCAGGGTAGCGTTCGCCGATCTGGGCGATCTCGTGGGCGACGGCGGGGGCGGCGTAGCTGGTGCCGCTGTTGCTGCCCAGGATCCGGCCGGTTTGCGGCGCGATCGCGACAACGGCCGCCGTGCCGGGTTCGCGGGTGTCGACTGAGGCGGTGAGGTGGTTCCAGGACCAGTTGCCGCGTGGTGGGTGAACTCTGGCTTGAGGGTTCCGGTATGGCTAATGCCGCGGGTCGGACCGGTGCGGGTGAATGGTGACGGTTGACCGGTAGCCGCGATGGCTACCTTCGCGGTGGCGTGCTGTCCGCCGGGGACATCGCGTTGGGCGTGGGAGCCGACGGTAACGGCCAGGGCGGCGTCGCCCGGCGCGGCGATTCTGGCGTCGGCGTCATTGAGGTAGGCGGGATAGTCGGCGAGCCAGTTACCGCTGGCGAGGTGGGTGCGGTTACCGGTGCTGACCACGATGACAACGTCGAGTTCGCGGGCGAGGGTGTCGATGGTGACGGTGAGCTCATCGCGCAGGGCACCGGATGCGGGGACGGGCTGGTTGATCGACAGATTGATGACGCGAACGGCGTGTTCGGTGACGAGCCAGCGGATGGCTTGTTCGATGGTGAGGTGGGCCAGCCCGGTGACGGTGTAGTCACCGGAGGGATCGAGGTCCAGGACGCGGGCACTGATGATCGGGTGCGGGGTGGGCAGAGTGCCGCTCGTGACAAGTGGGTCGAGGTCGCCCCAGACCGCGGTTCCGGCGACGGCGGTGCCGTGCGCGTCGGCGTTGGCGAAGACGTGGCCGTGCGGGAAGTTCTCCGTACTCAGCACCTGTGGTCCGGTCAGGGGGTTCAGCATGTTGATCACGCCGTCGATCACACCGATCGGTGTCTGGGCCGGGGCTGACGTGCTGGCGGGCATGGCGGCGGTGACGACGTCGCCGAGGGTGACGACGGCGCGCAGGGGAGCGCGGACACGCTCAACGTCGACGTTGCTCAGCAGTTGCTCAAGTAGCTCCTGGGTCGACACGAGCCGGACGAGGGTCCGGTCTGGTCGGGTGTCAACGGCGGTGATGTGCACCACGGGTTGTCCGGCTGCGTGTTCGCCAACGGTCTCGATGATGGCGTTGACTCGCTCGGTGGCGATTCAGTCGGTGGCGGCCGGCCAGAGCAGACAATCGATGGTGTCGGCCGGCTTGAAGGCGAGGCTGGCCAGAGTCGGGTCGCGGCGGTCCTCGGGTCCATACAGTTCGATGCCGTCGATGTGATCGAGGAACTCGGCCCACGACTTCGGGTGGTCCCAGTTGACGTCGCGTATCCGGCCATCGGGCAGGCCGGCGTAGTCGCTCAGAACGCTGGCGAGCAGTTCGCGTGATTCCCGGGTGCTCAGCACGTAGTAGGTCCAGTCCTCGCCTTCACCGAGCGGGGTGAACCGTAGCCGCGCGAACGGGCCGTTCTCCAGCCGCGTTGTGCCGCGGAACTTCAGGACGATGCGGGCATCGTCTTCCTCGGCTTCGACCTGCTCGGGTGGTACCTGAGCGGCGAGGGTGTCCAAGACACCGGTGAGGTCGGCGCCGTGCGCGAAGCGGCGCACGACCCGTTCTGGGGTGGGGTTACCCCGGGCCCGGCGAGAGTCCAGCACCTGGGGGCCGGGCAACGGCAGATGGTCCACCAACGCAGAACTACCACGTCTCTAAGCCAAAATACGTTCGCCGCGCTGATCGCAAGGCCGGCCGTGTGACCAGCGGCCTCGAGTCAGCGCCAGCGACGTGACGTGATCGCCTGGACCGCCACCTCGACGTCGTGCACGATGACGGTGGTGCGCTGGTCGGCGACGGCCGCTCTGAGTGCGGCATGCGCGAGCGCTTCGGCGGCCGATTGCGGGTAGCCGTCCAAAGCTGCGGCGACGGTATCGAGGTCGACATGACTGACATGGCCCATGAACAGGCGGCTCAACAGCTGGGTTGTCTGGTCGCGGGTCGGTAAGGGAACCTCGAGAACTTCATCGAAGCGGCGCCACATTGCATCGTCGAGGACCTGGCTGTGGTTGGTCGCCGCGATGAGGATCGACGGTCCACGGTAGCGGTCGATCAGCTGCAGTACAGCGTTCACGACGCGGCGAAGCTCGCCGTGATCGGCGGGGTCGTCGCGGTCTTTGCTGAGGCTGTCGAACTCGTCGAACAGCACGACGTAGGCACCGGTCGAGGCGAAGTCCATGACCCGGCGGAGGTTGGACGCCGTCTCGCCGAGGTAGCTGGAGATCACACTCTCGACTCGGACGGTGACCAGCGGCCGGCCGAGGTCACCGGCGACGGCTTCGGCGATGCTGGTCTTGCCGCAGCCGGGCGGGCCGTAGAGCAGGACACGGTTGCGCCGTGGCACTGCGAGCGCGTCCAGCGTTGACCAGCGGCTGACCTCATAGGCGAGGTCAGCCAACCGCGCCGCGAGGTCGGCACCCAGAACCAGATCGGCCAGATGACGCTCCGGCAACGACACGTCAGCAAGCGCAAGCGCGCTGTCGCGGTCCTTCGGCGGGTCCGGCAACGGCGCTTCGAACTGCGACATGTGCACCGACGTACCGCTGGCCAGCAGCCTCCGCAGGTCCTGGGCCAGGACGGTATGCCGCTTGGCCTCCTCCTCGTCGATGATCGCCTGGGCCGCCCGCCGAAACAGCAGGTCGTCCCGGTCGCGGTAGGCGGCCATGAGGTCCTTGAGGTGTCGGCCAGCCATGTCCGAGAGCCTATCCGCAATCGTCTTGAGCGTCAATTAAGTAGCACTACTCTATTGATACCATGATCGGGTGCCGAATCGTCCGAAGCGGGATGCCAGCCCGCACCGTGACGCTGCGGCCGAGCTGAGCCGACGACTGCGCGAGGCGCGGCGCGCGAAACAGATGAGCCAGCAGGTCCTCGCAGCCAATGCCGTCGTGGCCATCGGCACGGTGCGGGCATTGGAACGAGGACGCAGTGTTGATCCGAGCTTCTTCACCGTGATCGCGCTCGCGCGAGCTCTCGACATCGACGCCGTCGAACTCCTGGCCGATGTACTTCAGGTCGAGTGATCCACACTTGGCACGTGGTCGCGAACACCGTGGAGATCGAGTGGGCTACAACCGAACAGACCCCGTACCTGGACGTGCAGACGTGGACAGAGGTGGCCGGCGAACTCACGGCCTTGGTCCCCGAGCCCGAACGCGCGAGGCTCGTCATAGCCGACAACTTCGCGCGGACCGTCGACGCCTATGCCCGTCAGGCGCCGTACGAGTACGGGGGCGCCGGGGACGCTGAACCCGCCTACGACCCGGACAAGCCCGACGGCGCCCGGTCCGGAGCAAAGACCATCCCGCTGACGGACATGACCGTGATAGTCGTCGACGCCGGCGCGATCGCGCTGGGTGCTCTGAGCGTGCGGCGCCTGCTGCATCACGAGGCGCAGCACGTGCGGCTGCGTCAGCACGGTGACATGGCCTGGGCTCTGCATCGGCGCGGGCCATTCACCCGCCCACCGGGGGCCATCTTCGCCTTCGTCTACGTCGCCCAGTCCTTACTCGACGAATACCGATGCGAGACCGCCCTCGAGCCGGCGGTGGCACACGCAAGCGCCGCCATGACCGTCGCGCCGGCCGACTTCGCGGACATTGCCGCCATGTTCGAGGCCATCACCGACCAGTATCGATCCGATGGTGATCTCGAAGCAGCGTTCACATCCACGCTCGCCGGGTTGGACCGTCTGGCGTCCTTCGCGGCCTATGCGACGGCAACCATCGTGCGTGGCGAACAGACCCGCGCTGAATGGGCCGCGGTCGAACCGGTCATGATCGCGCTCGACGAGCTTCGTGCGGTGCCCTCTGCCGCGGCAACGATGCCGCAGGAAGATCTGGCGGAGACCGTGCAACGCCTGGCCACCAAGGCCGGCCTTATGGCAGTCAGCGTCGGGTTCCGGATTGAGGTGGATGAGGACGCGGACCAGACGTCCTTCTTCCTGCTCAACGTGTAACCCAGCGGCGGTGACCACGACGGCCGCCTAGATGCCGTTAACTATGCACGTGGTGAGCCCGAGCCCTGCGACCGACTTCGTGCCCGCGGTCATGATCTACCGCCGCGCCTGCGCGACAGCGCACCAAGCCCAGGCCCGAGCTGCAGAGCACCTATCGACCGGACGTAACGAACGGCGCCTCAGGGAGGTGGACGCCGCGGTGGAGACCATCGTGCTGGCGCAGGCAGCCTGCGAAGGTTGGATACACGCCGCCTATCGGCTCGCCGGCATCGATCCGCCGCAGGGCGGTTGGATCGCCCGGTGGCAGGCTGCGCCGCAAGCGATCTGCGGCCCGAACGCACGCGACCTCGACACCAAGACGGTCGAGATTCTGGGCTGGTTGAGCCGCTGGCGGAACTATCTCGTCCACGATGACGCGCAAGCGCGGGAGCGCCTCCACCAGTACATTGCGCCGGGGTCAGAAGTCGAGCAGCTCACGGCTGGCATGGCGACCGAGGTGATCGAGCGCGCGATGCGGCCTTCACTGATGCCGGTTCCATCCTGGGGGCGAAGACGCTGGCTGGTTTGCATTCTGCCTTTCTCTGGCGGGCAGCGGACGAGAACTTAAGCTAAGCGGGCGATGTGTCCTTTGTGGGTACCGCGTTGGCGGCTCGAATGACGAACGTACCGATGCGGGACTGCTGAGCCAGCAGATGGGCCTCGTGTACGACGTTGGCCACCTCAGGGATGGGCTTGGTCTCGTTCCAGCGGGCGTCGTCGATCTTTGTCTTGAGCGTCGGCCAGAGCGCCTCTGCGAGGGCGATCTTGGATGGTTGCGGGGTCCAGTTCTGGTCCCAGACCTTCTTGAGGTCGAGGCCTCGCTCGCGTATCTCGGCGATGCGTGCGACCAGTGCGGGATGGTTGAGTCCGCCGCATGTGGGGTTGATGCGCTGTAACGCGGCAGCCAGTTCGGTGTCGTCGAAGTGGGCGAACTCGAAGCACTTGCCAGGCCACTGCTTCACGATCACAAACGTCTCGAGGTCTTCGTCAGACACCGTCGCGCCCTGGGCAGCGATCACTTTTCGGATGGCGTTCAGGATGTTGGCGCGCTTGCGTTCGACTTTCGCTGGGCTGTCCCAGCCCTGATCCTGGTCGACCGCGATGACGAGACGGGTCGGAGGTCGGATCATGTCGTAGCTGTCGCCGCGTCGTTGACCGAGCAACGGTGCGACTGTTGCTGCGGCAACGAGCGGAAGTTCGGTGTCAGCGCCGCGCATGCACAGAACCCGCACGAGGTCAGAGGTACGTCGAAGGTTGAGATGGTCGAAGACGCGAGGGACCAGCAGCTCCTCGGTCTCTCCTTCCACCGCCAGCACCACGCCGGGATGCGGCGACACCCCGAGATGAGCCAACAAGCTGTCCAGTTCTTCGTCGCCGTGGTCTGAGATCCGTTCAAGCAGCGGGTGCCATGCGATCCGAGGCAGTTCGGACAGCGGCGATGCTGCGTCGCGTTGGGCAAGGTCTTCGTAGAACAACAGCAGGACCTCGGCGGCGAGACGATGGTCGAGCGCGATGAGTGCGTCACCGGTGATGGTCTTCCATCCGCGGTCGGGGGCGCGCCGGATCAACCGGGACCAATCACCGGTCGGATCAACGGTGTGGGCGCGATGCAGCAACCACTCGGCGAATGCCTGCACCTCGTCCGGCTTCACCTGGAGCGTGCTAGACATAGCGATCGGGTCGTAGAACGTTCGGAACTCGTCCCACTCTTCGGCCTCGACGTTGGTCAGCCGCAGCCACTCCGGGTCGATCGTTGGTAGGTAACGGGCCTCGAGCGCCGCGAGCACGGGGACCCATCCCGCGAGTCGGTCGATGGGTGGGCGTGACCACTCGTCCAGCGGCGGCAGGACTACGCGACGGCGTGCGTAGGGTCCGAAGACGCGACGCAACGGCAGGCGCCGGCGTAGCTCGGGAGCCGCGAGTAGCTGCCAGCGGCTATAGATTAGGCCGTTCATCCAGCGGGGCGGATCATTGAGCCGCCTGTCGTCGAACCGCAGCCGTGGACGGAAGCGGTCCGCGCCTGGGTCGCGAATACGCCCCGACTCGAGCGCGGTCCGCAGCTGAGCCTGCAGACCTCCCCGCGCCGCTGGGACCTGAGAGATCGCGACCCCAGGACGCACCGACCTCGTCGTGATCTCCGCCAGCGGCTGCAGATCACCCCGTCGATACAGCTCACGCAACGTCTGAGAATCCAGGGAGACCCCGCGCTTCTTAAGCTCCGAGATGAGATTTGAGGTCGTCAGCGGGTGCGACTGACTGAACACCCACGGCACCGTCAACATGGACAAGTCGTCGATCACAGGAGCATTCTCGCGGGTCGATTCCCATGCTCGGGCGACACGCTCGAGGGCTGTTGCATCGAGCAGACGGACGATGTGCGCGGGCCACGAGCACTAACGTCGGTCAACCCATTTCAACTCGAAGACGCCGTTCGCATCCTCGATGAGGTCGTCGTGTCCGGGCAGGCTCGCGTAGCGCGATCGAATGTCCGCGGCCGGTCCAGCGGCCTTGCAGTGCGCTCCGTCGGCTTCGGTTCGGATCAGGTAGCTGACCTCGCACTCGCAGGACGTGACGAATGCGCAGTAGCGCCCACGCGTCGCCGCAGCGGCAATCACGGCCGGGTAATAGACCACGTGGTCGCCGCAGATCGTCGGCAGTTGCACCTTTCCGTTGATGAGGCGGCTGCGGCTCAGCTCCGTGGCTGGCGTCCAGGGCCGGATCGACAGCGGGGGTTCGCATGAGACGAGCCGCCGGCCAAGTCGAGGAACTCATCGTCCGTCACCACCTGATTCGACGACCGTTCGACCAGCGAGCGGATCGGCCAGATCTGTTGCATCGCAGGCACGTTGACGGTGTTGATCGCCAGGCCCGAAGTGGTGAACCGAACGGCCTGCAGCAGCAGTTGACCAACCAGGATCGTCATGAGGTATCCCGTCGGGCGATCGGGCTCATCATGGTCGTTGAGGACCACGGCCACCGGCACGACGCGCGCGGAGGCCAGACGTGTGCCTTCGTAGCGGGCGATCCAGCACTGGGTGCCGGGCAGCGGGTGGCCGTTCTCACGCGCTCGGTAGATGTCGTGATACTCGCTCGGCGGGACGCCGTATCCCTCGGCGCGTGCCTCGTCGGAGGAGACGAGCATCGCGACCAGGGCCGTCTTGTGGACCCACACTGCGGTCGACGCCTGGTCGGCCGGTTCGATGACGTGCGGTTGACCGAGGATCAGCGGGGACAGCACCCGCTGGGCGGTTGCCTCGAGGCCGCTCATCCATCCGGAGTTGCAGCGAGTGCACACGTCCTGGACGGTCTGGCGAAAGGGTGGACGGGTGCCGAGGTCGCGTCCGAGGCGATTCAACCGCCCGGCGCCGTGAGGGACGTGGTCCGTCGGGAGGTTGAGGCGGGCGATCCAGTCGGCGAAGACGTGTTCGGCGGTCAGTTTGCCGTCGAAGCCGCAGAAAGCGCACGTCGTCACAGGGCCCGCCCGTCCGAAGGGAGTTACCTCATCGTGCCGGGTGCCGCGGCGATCGGTGTCACCGGTTGCGTGGATCATGACCGGTATGCCTGCCACCTACGCTGAGCTCGCTGCGATGGGCAACGCCCAGGAGCGCGGCTACGCCTTCGAGCGCTACGTCGGCGAGCTGCTGCGGCGGGAGCAATTCGAGGTCGTGGCCCGGCCTTCGGCTGCCAACGGCCGACAGGTCGATCTGTTCGCGAGCCGGGGTGAGCGGCACTATCTGGTGGAGACGAAGTGGCGCAAGGCCGCGGCTGGGGTGGCCGAGGTCGACGACCTGGCCCGGCGGCTCGAGCGGGGCGCGACCAATGTTGTCGGTGTCCTGGTCAGCGCCACCGGATTTACGAGCACGGCCGTGGGGCGCGTCGAGCAGGACGCGACCCGTGCGATCGTGCTCGTCGATGGAAGCGAGCTCGCCGACCTCGAGCGCGCCGGATCGCTGCATCGACTGTTGATGGCCAAGCACGATCATCTGATCGTGCACCGCAAAGCGGCCGTGTCGACGTTCCACGAGATGCCAGGGCCGGCGGCATCACCGCGAACCCCAGACGAGGGACAGTACGCGTTCGCCGGCGGCGACGGTGAACGTTGCGCGATGAGAGAGCTGGCCGGCGACTTCGGGCCGGTGGTGTTCTGCCTGGAGCTACCTGATCTGGACTGGAGCGACGGGCGTGGTGTCGCAATCGAGATCCCACTGAGCGGTTGGGACTTGGCTGGCCTGACGCAGGTGTTCCAGCGCCTCGATGAGCGTGGCTGGATCACACCCGCCGGCACCTGGCGCATCCACCAGCAAGGGGCGACCTGGAGCGGATTCGGTGTAGGCCCGTTGCTGGCGACCCTGAGTGACCCGCAGCCGCGGTATCGGGGTCGCAGGATGCACCACAGCGAGACGATCAGCTACATCGACACGGCCGGCGGCGGGCTCTACACGCTGACGGCCACCGTGGCCCGCACCCGGCACGAGCGGGTCTCGATGCTCACACTCGCGTTCCGGCTGCCGGGAATTCCCCTCGACCCGTCCCCGCTCCAGACGCTGGTCCGCAGCCTCGATGTCGACGTCGAGCCCTACTTCCGGGCGCTGCCGGGCCCGGTCAGTTCGCACGTGCGGCTGCCGCGGGAACTGCGCCGTCACCGAATCCGGGCCGAGGCTCTGATCGTCGGCAACCCGGCGCTCACGGTCGCTGACGAGGACAGTCCCGATGGTGGGGACGAATGGGTGCTCGGCGCGGTCATCAAGAACCCGTTCCCGCGCTGGCGTCGCGGCGCGTCCGTAGCGCAGCGCAAGGAGCTGCGAACGGTGGAGGAACTCTCCCGCGGAAACGAGTTCCTGGTGTGCACCCTCGGGTCGTGGCACTACCTCAGCGAGCGGCGCGACTACGTCATCGACTTCGTCGAAACAGCACAGGTCGGCGACTGCCTGCTGTCCCGGGTCCATCTCGACTGGTACGACGAGGACCAGCTGGCCGTCACAACCACCCGGGCTCGCATCGGCCAGAGTGCGCGCGATCGCATCGAGGACGTCGTGTTCGACCTGCGGGGCCGGCTTCATCAAGCCTTGGACAACCGACGGGTCATGCTCATCAGCGTCGAGGACTCGCAGGACGAGCGCTCATCGCCGCCACAGACCGGCTAATTCCGGTGCGGGCGGGTATCCGTATACCGGCTGGCTTCGGCCCGTGGCCGGCGCTACCTCATCCCGTGGGAAGGGGCCGCAGCGTGGTCGCGTCGGGCGTCTAACGCCTCGCTAGTCCGGCCGGCGCGTTTCGCGTCATGGTCGGCGTAGCGCCCTCGCGTACGTTTTGGGCGCTGGTCTCGAGGCAGCGCGCCGCGCGGGTCAGCAACTCGGGCGGCACCGCGACCGCGGGCCAGCCCGCTTGCCGTGGGCGCAGATCGGCCGTGACCGTGTCGGTGGTGAAAGTGCCGAGCAGGCACAGGCAGCTCAGCAGGTCGGGCATCGGCGACGCCTCAGCGGTGCTGTGCAGCCAGGACTGGGCTGCTTCGGCCGGCGCAGTGGTCAGGCGGGCAAGCTGCTGCAGTGAGAGTTGACTGGTGCGTGGCGCGGTGATCAGGTCGGCGCCGGGCTGCTCGTCGGCGAGGGTGAATGCGAGCTTGTGGGCCAGGATGGGTCGAGTCGTCGTCGATGTAGCGCTGGGCACTGCTGCGGTAACGCGCATCAGCTGGGCGGCCTGGTCGCGGCGTTCACGGATGAGGCTGCGAGCGTGATCCTCGGTGATCGTCAGACCCAGGCCGGTCAGCTCGTCACGCAGAACCGCCGCTTGCTGGTCGACTCACCTCGCACGCCGCGATTCAGCCGCACCCCGCATCGTAGGACCCACCCCGTGATCGGCGCGGCCTCGCGACTGCCGGGCGTCGGCGCGGTTGCTTCAGCCGTGTGGCCGGCGGCCATCTTCGCGGGCTTGTCACCGCGTCATGAGGGTGCGCAGGCGGCTCGTCAGCTTGTCCTGCAGTTCGAGCAGCCCTTCGGTGTTGCCGAGGTAAGTGATGTAGCGGTGGTGGCGCAGGTCGAAGGGCACATCGTCGCCAGATTGCGTGACGAGCACGACCTCGCGCCCGAGTGTGTGCGCGATTCCGGCCTCGTAGAAGACGTTGGCGTTGCGGCCGGTAAGGTCGCAGATGACGACCCGAGACCGGGCGATGAGAGCGACGACGTCGTTGACGAGAACGCTGTCTTCCCAGATGTCATCAGCTCGTTGGCAGACCCAGCCTCCGCCGGCGGCCGCCCGCTTCATCGCTGCCCACACCGGCGCGAATTGGGCGCCGAACGGCATCATCACCGCGATTCGATCAGGCTCTGCGGCCAGGGCGGGCACCGTGAATGCCGTCGGCTTGGGGATGCCGACGATGTTGCGCGCGATCAGCACCTGGTACAGGTCGGCGGCCTTGACCGTCCAGTGGGTTCGGGTGAACCCGAACCGGCCGATTCCGAGCTCGACCGCAGCTGCTTCGATGCGATCGGACGGAATCGGCGGAATGGCCTCGTCTCGGATGAATCGAAAGTGATAGTCGCGGCCTGCCCGGTTCAGGCTGACCACGTTGCCGACCTGCGCGACTTGGGGACTGCGCGTATCGCCGGTCTCCGGCATGGACAGCGTCGGCAGTGACAACAGCCGGGCCTGATTGAGGTCCCCGCCGGGGCGAACGAAGGTGTCGAGGTCGGCCTCGACACCTTCCAGTAGGCGTTCGGCCGGCAGCACGCCGTCGACGGCGCCCATGATCAGGTTGTACATCCAAGCGTCCTTGACTGTTGGCCTCGGGGTCGAGCTGACCGGTAAGTCGCTCCCTATCGGACGAACACCAGTCTCCCCGACCTGCCACGTCCCCGGTCACCGCGGGCCCTCGACCCTATCGATGCGGCGTTGGGCTACCGGCGGGGCACAAATAGCCGAAAGTCTCGCTGTGGCTGATCGGAATCGATGCACGCGTCGGGCACATCGAAGAAGCTCGAGCACGCCCAGTTGTGGTAGCCGATCAACCACTCGTACTTCGCGGCGATCCTGGGGTCCATGGGGTCGGCCTCAGCGCGGGATACCACCGCCGCGCGATGACGGGTCAGGGCGTCCTCCACCGCTCCCTCGACGTAGGGCTCGTCTTCGGCCGCGGCACCCAGGTAGTTGACGAAGAGCCGCTCATCGGCGTCTTGCAGCACGTACCGGTTGTACGGGTCTTCGAAAGGGTCACCGCCGGTGTGGTGACGCAGATGGGCCCGGGCGAGTTCGGCGCTCGCCCCGCTCAGCAGCACGCGCGGGCTGCTGGCGACCTTCTCCTCCAGGTCGACCGCCTCGACCAACGCCGGCCCCGCGACGTAGGAATCGTCGATGTAGAGCGGGCCGACGGACAGGCCACCGCGGTAGAAGCGGCCCAGCACTGACTGATTGAGCAGATAGATGGCAACTGAGCTGAGGTCGAACAGCTGACCCTCGTCGCCGTACAGTTCCGGGTCGGGCCGCGTCGGGGACCCGATCACGATGTTGTCGCTGAAGGTGAGCACGCGCTGATCGTCGTCGAAGATGTTGTCCCGGTCGCCGAGCATGTCGCGTAACCGGTCGGCATCGGCGATGTTGCGCTGCAGGTCATCGTCGGTCATCGCTTCGGCCGCAGCCCGCGTGCCGAGTTCGTCGATGTAGGCGACGAACGAGCGTCGTCGGCGCTTCTTCTGCCGCTCAGTGGGGATCCGCTCCAACTGGCGCTGCAGATCATCCGAACGGGCCACGATGGCCTTCCCTCCTCGCCGAACGTGACGCGAACACTCTGCCGACGGTCGGTGTCGATTGTCCAGGATCGGTAGCGGACACCCGCTTGCACCGCGGAGCCAGCCAAGATTGTGGTTTCCGCACCCGGTCAAGTTCTGTGATCTACATCAGGATCGTCTGCTTCGGCGTCCACTCGAGGTATTCGAACCTCCACCGCTCGTTTCGAAGACTTGCACGCCGGCACCCTGCCCGACCCAGTGTGAACTTCTCGGATCGCGGGGAACGCCTGCATCATTCGGGGCGGAAACTGACCCCTTCGCGCATTTCGGCAGGCGCGGGCACGAGGCCGCCGCGAGTTACTGCGGCTCGCCGGTGGAGCCGAAGAGGCTCCTGACCGAACATGGGCGAACCCCATCGCGGTGAGCGCCGGATGGGGGCCTGTCGATTGCATGCTGTCGATATCTTTATCTGTAATTGCACGGCTTCAAACGACAGGGTTCATTGCCCCGCGGTCAGGTGCCTAGCCGTTGCGGTGCTTGGCTCGGATGGCGGCGAGGGCGGTGAGGGCGGTGTCGTCGGTTTCGGCGAGGGTGTGGAGGTATTTCTCGGTGGTGATGATGCTGCCGTGTCCGAGTCGTTCTTTGACGGTTTGCAGGTCGGCGCCGCCGGCGAGTAGCCAGGATGCGTGGGCGTGGCGTAGGTCGTGGGTGCGGACGCGGATGCCGATGCCGGCGGTGTCGAGGGCGGGTTTCCAGATGTGTTCGCGGAACCAGGAGCGTGGGATGTGTCCGTCGGTGGTGAGGGTGCGGCTGCGGGTGGTCCTGGGTGCTGGGTGGGGGTCTTTGCCGGCGGCGCGGCGCTCGGCGCGGTAGGTGGCGTAGGCGCCGCGGCAGTGTTCGCATGTGCAGCCGCCGGGGTTGTAGCCGGTGAGGGTGCCGTGCCGGTACTGGCGTCCGGCGGCGTTCGGGGGAGTGAGTCCGAGGTCGATCGGGTCGGTGATCAGCTGTAGGTGCGCCGGTTCGGCAGGCCGAACGAGCAACGTCGGGGTAAACAGCAAGTCGTCCGGCCCGAGGCCGTGGTCGGTGATGTGGGTCTGGAGTTGGTCGGCGATGTGGGTGGCGAGCTTGACGCGGCGGTGCTCGCGGTCTTTGGGGTAGTTCTTGATCAGGAACCGGCCACCGGTGGGGTGGAACTTCGCGACGAGTTCGACGGCGACGCGGCTGACGGTGAGCATCCGCATCCGCGGGTTCAAGTCCACCGGCCGGAGCTCGATGAGTTCGGCCCAGCGCAGCCCGGACTCGATCAGCACCTCGGCCATCAGCCGCGCGGTATCACTGGGCAGGGCGGTATAGAGCTGGTCGAACTGATCGGGGGTGATGATCGTCCGCAGCTTCTTCGCCACCGGCGGCGTCTTCACCCCACGGCACGGGTGCAGCCGGGTGATCTGGTCGTTGAACGCCGTCGTGAACACCGCCGACAGGATCGTGTGGCACTGCCGGATCACCGTCGGAGACGCACCGGCGGCCTTCAGGTCGCTCACCCATTCGCGGACGTCGGCGGGTTGGATCTCGTTGATCCGCATCGACCCGAACACCGGCAGGATGTGCCGGTCCAAGTAGTAGGTGTAAGTCTCGCGGGTGCGGGCCTCCATCTCGTGATGGGGCAGCCATACGTCTTCGACGTAGCGGAGGAACCGTTGCCGGGTCCGACGCGTGTCCGAACTCCGCCCATCGGCTTGCCGGTCCTCGGCCCGCTGCCACGCCCGGACAGCTTCCGACTCGGTGACAAAGGTGCCCGCGCTTCGGCGGTGGCCCTTCACGTCGTCATAGAGTGCTTGGTAGCGAGTTCCGCCATTCGTGCCGGGTCGTTCGCGTACGAATCCCATCGGTGCGACTCCGTCCCTGCCAGTCTCCAAGGGGGTCCGGTCTTGTCACTGATTTGTCACCCGAACTGCCCGTCAGGGGCCATCATGTGGCGACATGAGCTGACATGGAATCCCTTATTACATAGGGATTCTAAGGCTTTTGAGACCGGATCGCGATACCCCACACGGAGTTCGCATCGAGGGGGCCAGGGGTTCGAATCCCCTCAGCTCCACCATGCAAGTCAATATCTATAGAGGATTCAGGCCTTCGGCGTGAAGGCAGCCGTCGCTCTTGTCACCTGTTTGTCACCCTGTTTCGCGCCTCCGTTCGAACATCTGCGAATGTAAGTCCCGGATGCTCTGGATCGAACCGGTCGATGGTGTCGTGTCGAGGTGGTCAGCGGTTCGAACCTGGTCGAGCTTGACCTTCGACTCCGCTCGAAGGTTTAGGTTTTCAGGGTGCCTGATCTGTTGATCTCCGACCTCGCCGAACGTAGCGGCGTGCCAGCCAGCACGCTGCGCTACTACGAGCAGCAAGGCCTGCTCCCGGCCGCGCGAAATGCGGCGGGTTACCGCATCTATGACCAGGCCGCGGTCGAGCGGCTGCGGTTCATCAGCGCGGCTAAACACCTGCACCTGTCGCTGGACTCCATCCGTGACTTGCTCGGCGCGCCTAGGAAGCCGAACCATGCCGGACGGTGAAGGCGCAGTTGCGCCTGATGATCCAGTCCCGGCTGCAGCAAGTCGATCAAAACATCGCCGAAACTTCACCAACTCGAGGGAAATCTGCGGACTGCGCTGCTTCGCTTGGAGGACCTCCCCGACCGCAGTGAGCACTGCGATCCTGACTGCGCGTTCCTCGCCGAGGGGGCAGCCCGTAGCCCGAAAACCCTTGACCCGCGGACAGTCGCAGTTGTGATCGCACGCTCCCTCGATGCTTGCGCCCATGGGGAGCGCCTGGCACGGTGGCGTGCGGTGCTGGCCGATGCACCGGTCGACCGCGTTGCCCGCGGTGTGATCGTCACGCTGCCGCTAGCCGCAGCGACATTGGTGCCCGAGTTGATCCTCGCCGAGCAGCAGTGCTGCCCGTTCCTCGAATTCCAGCTCGGCTTCAGCGCCGCAGCGCTGCGCTTGACGATCACGTCCGAGGACGAGGCTCGAGCGTTCATCAACGACCTTTTCTCCGCGGGTCAGGTGCAGCGCGCGTGACGGTCACCCGCACCGCGCTGCTGTTCGTGCTCGCCGCGGTCGCCGAGATCGGCGGATGCTGGCTGGTTTGGCAAGCTGTACGCGGACACCGAGCCTGGTGGTTCGCCCTGGCCGGCGTGCTCGCGCTTGCGGCCTACGGGTTCGTTGCGACCGCGCAGCCCGACTCACACTTCGGCCGGATCCTGGCTGCCTACGGCGGCGTGTTCGTGGCGGGGTCGCTGTTGTGGGGAATGGCGTTCGACAGGTTCCGGCCCACCCGGTATGACGTCGTGGGGGCAGCGATCTGCATCGTCGGTGTCGGGATCATCATGTTCGCCCCGGGCCAGTAGCGCGCTATCGAGGGTCAGAGGTTCACGCTGCGCGTGTCGATCGGAACGTCTGCTCAGATCGGCGGACGCATCCTCTAGGCGATGTGGGCCAGCACGTGTTGCCTGAGGCCAACATCGGGCGTTGTGCATGGCCTGGTCTGATCAGGGAGACAGGCCTTGGCGAAAAGATGCGTCGTGCGACCAGTTAGATCTCGGCGCTCACGGGTTCCTCGGTTCGGCTGCGGCCGTAGGGCGTGGCGTGGTGGGTGTGGCGCCGCAGGAGGAAAAGAGCGGCGCCGAATAGGAACACGATGATGGAGGTCCAGTCGTTGAGGCGCAGGCCGAGGATGTGGTTGGCGTGGTCGTGGCGTAAGGCTTCGATCCAGCCTCGTCCGGCGGTGTAGCCCATGACGTAGATCGCGAAGAGCTGCCCGGAGCCGAGTCGCCAACGTCGGCTGACCCAGATCAGGATCAGGGCGAGGCTGATGTCCCACACCGACTCGTACAGAAACGTCGGCTGGAAAAGCCCGGCCACAGTCGCACTGCCGTGACAGATCTGCCCACCATCCGCAGTTCCGAACGGTGTGGCGTGCCCGCTGATGATGTTCAGGCAGTGCACCCCCAGGCCCCAGGGCAGGCTGGTCGGTCCGCCGTAGAGTTCGTTGTTGAACCAGTTTCCCCACCGCCCTAGACCTTGGGCGGCGACGACGCCGGGGATGACGACGTCGGCGAAGACCGACAGCCGGATGCCTTTGCGGTGGCAGCCGATCCTGGCACCGAGGCCACCGAGGGCGACAGCGCCCCAGATACCCAGGCCGCCGTCCCAGATCTTGAGGGCGTTGAGTGGGTGCTCGCCGTGTTTGAAGTACAGCTCGGGGTCGGAGATAACGTGGTACAGCCGGCCGCCGATGATGCCGAACACGATCGCCCAGCCGGACACGTCCCAGAGGTCGCCCTCGCGGCCGCCGGCGGTGCGCCACCGATTCGCCGCCACCCGCAGCGCGACGACGATTCCGGCGACGATGCACAGGGCGTAGGCGTGGATCGGCAACGGACCGAGGTGCCAGACACTCTGCGTCGGCGACGGCAGATACGCCAGCGTCCGGCCGGTCATCGTGACCACCGGATCAGCACGGTGTACGCGACGGCCATCAGGGCGATGATGACCGCCACGCCGGCCCAGGCCAGACCGGCGACCGCGAACACGAGCACCGCGAACACAATCAACGCCGCGATCAGGACCCATCCGCGGACCGGGGGACCGGCCGAGACAAACGACGAGGGTGCCGGTGGAGTGTGGGGGTCGCTCATGCCGACTCGCCGTTCGGTTCCGCCGACTGCTCGGCGTCGTCCAGTCCTTCGAGCCGTTCGAGGCGTTCGACGAGCCGGCTCAGCGACGGCAGGGTCGCCAGGATCGCGGTGCGGTCCTGCTCGGCCAGTTCGCTGAACGCGGCGTCCAGGCGGCGGCCGTTGGCCTGCAGCCAGCCCTGAAGCTGCGCCTGCCCGGTGTCGGTGAGATGCACGGTGACCGCGCGTCGGTCGTGCTGATCGACTCGGCGATCAACCAGTCCGGCCAGGACCATCTGCTGGAGGACGTTACTGACGGTGTTGATGGCCAGCTTCTGGCGCGCGGCGAGTTCGGTGACCCGCAGGCCGGGTTCCTCGGCCAGGCGTTGCAGGATCTCGACCTGAGCCATGGGCAGGCGCTCCCACGGGAACTCGCTGCGGATGCTGGAACGCAGGATGCGACGCAGCCGGTTGACAACGTCAGCCAACGCCCAAACCTCGACCGGGGTCGAGGGACCCGGCACTGAGGACTCAGGTCGACGGGCCACGCCTCCATGATAGCGCTGGGCTAGAATAGTTCTGTGGCAAGAACATCTGAACATACCGTGAGAGACCTCCGGTCGTGAGGCCGCAGATCCAGCTACCGGCGGGCACAAACGCGGGCTCGCTCACGGAGCGCAGTCAGCGGCGGCCGGTCCGGTGGTGGCACGAGCTGATCTTGGTCGCCGGGTTCTACGCGGTCTATGACGCGATCCGCGGTGTCATCGCCGGCAGCATTCCGCGCGCCCAGAGCGACGCCGCCGACCTGCTGCGGTGGGAACACTGGTCGCACCTGGACCCCGAGCACGCCCTCAACAACGCCTTGCAGCACATCAGCATCCTTGCCGTGCCGGCTTGCTACTTCTACGCCACGTTGCACTTCATCGTCACCCCCGCGGTGTTGATCTGGACCTACAAAGCGCGTCCGGCTGCCTATCGCAACGCCCGGACGGTCCTGGGGATCGTGACCGCCTCGGCGCTGCTCGGGTTCTGGAGGTTCCCGACCGCACCACCTCGGTTGCTGATCGCCGGCGGGTTTCACGACACCCTGGCGGCCTATGGCAACTGGGGCTGGTGGGGCAGTGACGCGAGCGTCCCGGCCGGGGCGGCGGCGATCGCGAATCAGTTCGCGGCGATGCCCTCCCTGCACCTGGCGTGGGCCGCCTGGTGCGGCGTCACCGTCTTTCGGCTCACCTCGCGCCGGTGGCTCCGTGGGCTCGCGCTCGCCTATCCCGTACTGACCGCGTTGGTGGTGCTCGGCACCGCCAACCACTACCTCGCCGACGTCGTTGCCGGGGCCGGGCTCTGGGCGTTGGCTGACTTGGGTGTGCGGCACCTAGCCCACTCGGCACCGATCGCGAGCCGGGGCGCGGTTAGGCAGGCGTCACCCGAGTGACGCGATCCAAGCGCGAGAAGTCCAGCGAGCGACTGCGGCAACCGCAGCCGTTCCTGCGGACCCGGCTACCGTCGGGACGCGGAGCCATGGAGCAGCCGAACGTCACCGGCGACGGTGACACTGCGTTGAGCCCGATGTTCTGGCTGGCGCTCGTCCTGACCGGAGTCGTGACCGGGCTGCTCGGGTCGGCCTTGATGGCGCTGCTGTTCCACGTTCAGTCCGCCGCGTTCGGCTACCACAGCGGTGACTTCCAGTCCGGCGTCGAGGCCGCGTCAGCGCTGCGGCGCGTCACCTCGCTGCTGATCGCCGGCGTCTTCGGCGGCTTGGCTTGGTACGTGCTGCGCCGCTACACCCCGGGCAAGAAGTCCGAGATCGACGACGTGCTGTGGAGCCGGTCAGGGGAGTTGTCGATTCTCCGCTCGACTGGCACCAGCGTCATCTCCGAAATCGTGATCGGCATGGGCGTCTCCCTGGGTCGGGAGGCGGCGCCGAAGACGATGGGCGGACTGTCCGGTGGCCTGGTCGGGCGCTGGTTCGGCCTGTCCGCGGCTCAGCAGCGGCTGCTGATCGCGTGCGGCGGGGGAGCTGGGTTGGCGGCGGTCTACAACGTGCCGCTGGGAGGGGCGTTCTTCACCGCGGAGATCCTGCTCGGGTCGGTGTCGGTCGCGACGATGCTGCCGGCGCTGGCCTGCTGCGGCATCGCCACCGTCACCGCCTGGGTGTATCTGCCCAACCGGGCGACCTACCTCGACGTGCCCGGTTATCACGTCAGCGCAGCCCTACTGGTGTGGGCGCTACTGGCTGGGCCGGTGATCGGGCTCGGCGCCGCGGCCTACATCCGCGTGATCGGCTGGCTGTCCCGTCACCGAATCACCGGCGTTGCCGGCCTGTTCGCGCCGCTGGTCGCGTTCGGTGCCCTCGGTGTGGTCGGGATCGCCTACCCGCAGCTGTTCGGCAACGGCAAAGACATGGCCCACGACGTTTTCCTCGGCGGCGGGGCGATCGGTTTCCTAGTGGTGGTTGCAGTGCTCAAGTCGGTGATGACTGCACTGTGTCTCGCGAGCGGGGCGTCCGGCGGACTGTTCACCCCGGTGATGAGCACCGGGGCCGTGCTCGGTGGCGGCCTTGGGCTGCTGTGGGCTCATCTGTGGCCGGGCACACCGGTCGGGGCGTACGCGATGGTCGGTGCCGCGGCGATGATCGGCTGCGCCATGCAGGCCCCGATCACCGGGCTCGCGCTGGTGTTGGAACTGACCCATAGCGGCTTCGGGCTGATGACCCCGATGATCATCGCAACCGTCATCGCCACCGCAGTCGTCCGCTACCTCGACGGGTACTCGATCTACTCCGCGCGCCTACCCGCTCGGACAGCAGCACCGGGCCGAGGCGCCGCTCCCGACGACGGATCAGGCGGGCTCGGCCACCGGTGACGGTGCAACCGGGAGAAACAGCCGGCCGCGACGGGCTCGCGGTCCTTGTAGTTCACGAACCGGATTGCTGCTCGGATCAGGTGCACGACACAGACTCCCGCTGTCAACCTCGGCATCAACGACGCAGCGACGAGTGGTGTTGATGGGTGTGCTGGATCGGCTCGCGGCCGGCGGCGGCGCGTGGGCGGGGGGCCCGGTTGGGGTTATGCGGTGATGGCGGCGGGCTGGTTCTTCAGGTGCAGGGCGGGGTCGTAGGTGGTGCCGTCCTGCCAGCAGCGCCAGAGGATGCGGGTCCAGCGGGCGCCGATGCCGGGCAGCGCACGGTTGTGTTGTTGGCCGCGGGCTCGAGCTTGCTGGTGCTTACGGGAGCTAGGTCCTGCGTTACCCGTCCTGCCAGCTGACATCCTCGGGGACTTGGCGCAAGATCTTCGCGCCTCCGAGAACGAAGCCTGAACTTCAGCGGCGTGGTCCGACGTTGGCGCCGGGGCGACACTGCCAACCTTTCGTGGGTCGGTCCGTACTCGAACGCGATTCATCGGACTCGGTGCTTCAGGGCCGGACATTGTCATCGTCAGCTGCTGCAAGGGAACGCTGACCTTGCTTGGCCCGGAGTTGGATTGGGCTCTCCTGTCCACGCCCGGCAGTCCGAAGATGACGACCAGGTGATGGAAGATGGGCAGATGACCCACCAGCCGATAGACATTGCCGAGAAGTTCTCGGCGTTCTCTGACTACTGGTCGCCAAGGGTGATCTCGCGACTGAACGACTATGAGATCAAGCTGGTGAAGGTCCGGGGAGAGTTCGTGTGGCACAGCCACGAGGACACCGACGAGATGTTTCTTGTGGTCCATGGTGAACTGATCATCCAGATGCGCGACGGCGAGGTCACCGTGGGTCCGGGACAGGTGTTCGTCGTGCCGCGCGGTGTCGAGCACTGCCCGATCGCTGGCAGCGAGGTCCACGCGGTGCTTATCGAACCCGCTGGGGTCATCAACACCGGTGACGCGGGCGGCGCGTTGACCGCCACGTACGACGACTCACTGGCGTAGCTCTTACCGGCTTCCGGTCTGGATTGTGAGCGGCGGTGGTTTACGAGCTGGGTCGTCGGGCGAAGAAGTTCAGCGCGGTGAACGACAACACGACCTGGTCGTCTTCGTTGAGCGTCTGCACGCGCGAGTGAACTAGTGTCGTGCGTCAATAATTCGTTCTATATGTCGTAGAATGGTGTATGCCGCGTTCTGGACGTCCGAAGGCCGTGCTGGAGTTGACCGGCGAGGAGCGTGCTCAGTTGCAGCGCTGGGCGCGGCG
>JAABUT010000710.1_pt1 | contig 46899 bp, 41 predicted proteins | sample 5559281 | NCBI WGS metagenome assembly JAABUT01 (sample SAMN10711880, study PRJNA513359) | rock metagenome | isolation source: Antarctica rocks | place: Antarctica: Victoria Land, Ricker Hills nord | collected 2016-01-04
GCTGTTTGCACGCACGCCGTTCTCCTGCACTGGTTCCTGCTCCTTGACAGCTCAGAAACCTAGGCCAGAGAACGGCGTGCCCCCGTTCAGGCGCGATCAACCACCCACACATCAGTCAGGGGAGCCCTGTTTCCCGGTGCTTCGGCCGCCGAGGAAGCTCTGGTCGAGCTCGACGACGATGCCGGGCTGGTTCCCGAGCAGCTCGCGATCGGGACGGACCATGGCCCGTCGCAGCTTGTGCAGCCATGCCCACGCGGTCTCATAGGACTTGAATCCCAGGACGTCTTGCAGGCCTCGGGCCGAGACGCCGTTCTTCGAAGCAGTCACGAACCAGACCGCCGCGAACCAGGTCGACAACGGGGTATGTGAGCGGTGGAAGATCGTGCCCGCGGTGGCGGACGTCTTCACGTCGCAGTCCGCGCACATCCACAGACCACGACCCGTACGCCATGCATCGCCAGATCCGCATCGAGGGCATGTGAAACCCGCCGGCCAGCGCAGCCGTCCGAGGTACTCCCGGCAGCTGTCGTCGTCAGGGAACCAAGACCGGAACTCCTGATAGGTCCGCGGGTAGTCCACGCCGCCTGTCGGCCGTTGATCCGTCGACACCGCCCAAACGTACTGCACTCAAGCAGATATGCAGGACATCAGTTCGACCAGCCGGAGGTATGCCGATGAGCGCGACCGACGAGTCCGTCGCCGCTGCCCTGGCGCGCCTCGAGCTGCCGCCCGAGCTGGTCGCGACCGTGGCGCATGAGGAGATGACCGATGCCCATTGGGCGGTTCGCTCCGCGGTGCTGGCCGACCGTCGGGTGGGTGAGCTCCCGGCATCCTGGGTCGAGGAGGAGCTCCAGGTCCTCGAGGCGGTCGAACGGGTCAAGGCCTGGGCCGACTCGCGGGGTCTGGCCGCGCTGCGGCGTCTGCACGAGGCGGTCTCGGAGCAGTGTCGCCACCTCGACGACGACCGGGCCGCGATGGCCGGTCCGCGGCCCGGGCTCACGCCGACGGCGCTGCGGCACGAGAGCCGCACGGCAGCCGTCGACGAGGTCGTGCTGGCCACCGGTCTGTCCGAGGCACAGGTGACCCGGCGGCTCGACCTGGCGCTCGATGAGGACGGCCGCGCCTCGGTGCTGCTGGGCGCACTCGACAGCGGAGAGGTCGGCCTCGACCGCGCACTGCGGGTGCACCACGACACGCGCGGCATCGGTCCGGAGGAGACCCGGGCAATCTGCACGCGGCTCCTGGCCCGCAACGCCGACGGCAGTGTGCGCTCGCATCGAGCGTTCTGCCGCGAGCTGCGCCGCCAGGTCGTGCTGCACACTCCCGACCCGGCGGCGGCGCGGGCGGAGGCGCTCACCCAGCGCACCGCATACGGCGTCATCGAGGACGACGGCACCGGCACGCTGATCGTGACGGGTGAGGCCGGCCGGGTCACCGCGGCGATGGACCGGGTCGACGACCTGGCCCGGCGGCTGCGCGCCGCCGGCGACGCCCGCACCCTCGCGCAGCTGCGAAGCGACGTCGCCCTAGACCTCGTACTCTACGGCTGGACCTCGCCGGCCGTCGTGCCCCCAGGATCGGCGGCGACGTTCGTCGGCCGGCCCCCGCCCGCACGGGTCACCCTGGTCGTGCCGATGACGACCCTCCTCGGCGTGTTCGACGGCGCCGAGGGTGCTGGCGCCGCTGGCGGTGCTGACTGTGCTGGCGGTGCTGACTGTGGCGGCGGTGCTGGTGGTGCTGGCGGCGGAGCAGGTCCCGCGGTCGCCGAGCTGCCCGGGTACGGCTTCATCAGAGGGGTGCAGGCCCGGCAGCTGGCCATGTCGTCCGGGTCGATCTGGCGGCGGCTCGTCACGGACCCGGTGACCGGAGCCGCCCTCGACGTGTCAACCTTCCGCTACCGCCCCACCCAGGCCATGGCCGACACGGTCGCAGCCCTCGACGGCGTCTGTCGCGCACCGGGATGCACGACGACCGCCGACCGCTGCGACATCGACCACGCCCGACCGTGGCCGGCCGGGCCCACCGCTGTGGCCAACCTGTCGGCCAAGCACCGGCGGCACCACAACCACAAGACCCGGGGCACCTGGACCGCCACCGGTGATGTCGACGGTTCGGTGCTCTGGACCACGGCATCTCGCCGGAGCTATGTCACCCAGCGACACGCCTACGACGACCCGCTGGCCCGTCCGGTCTCGGAGGCCGAGATCGTCGACGCGAGCGCGCTCGACCCGCCTCCGTTCTGAGGACTGAGGCTCGTCGGGAAGGGTGATCCACCGTCACACTGGCGTCGTGCCGACGCTGCTCCTCCTGCTGGCCACACTGACGACGGGCCTCACCACGGGTGCCTACGCCCTCTCCGCGCATACGGTCATGCCGGGGCTCGGCCGCGCCGACGACCGGACCGTCGTGTCCGCGTTCCAGGCCCTGGACCGGGCGATCGTCACACCGTGGTTCATGGCCCCCGGGTCTCTGGGCGCTCCGGACCTCATGGCGGCCGCCGCTGCCACCTATCCGGGGGCCAGCGCCCGGTGCTCCGGTGGCCCGTCCGAGCCGAGCTCGGCGAGCGCACCTGGGCTTGCTGGACCTCGTCCGGGTGCTCCTCAGGCTGGCCGCATTCACCTGCCTGGCCTGGGCCCTCGTCGCCTCCGGCGGGCTCAGGCGGGACGCGCAGCCTCGACACGCGGGGCCGAGCCGCACCGTCCCCCCGGGGGCCCCCGATGGTGGACGTCTCACCATGAGGCGTTGGCCGAACGCGCCGCATACCCCCGATAAACTCAGGGGTCCCCCATCAAGGAGCACCACCCACCGTGAGCCTCGTCGTCCAGAAGTACGGCGGATCGTCGGTCGCCGACGCCGAGAGCATCAAGCGCGTCGCCCGGCGGATCGTCGAGACCCGAAAGGCGGGCCACTCGGTATGCGTCGTGGTCTCCGCCATGGGTGACACGACGGACGAGCTGCTCGACCTGGCCAACCAGGTGACCCCCCTGCCGCCGGGCCGCGAGCTCGACATGCTCCTGACGTCCGGCGAGCGCATCTCGATGGCCCTCGTAGCCATGGCCATCGCCAACCTGGGCCACGAGGCCCGTTCCTTCACCGGCTCGCAGGCCGGCGTCATCACCGACGCGGTGCACGGCAAGGCGCGGATCATCGACGTCACACCGGGCCGCATCCAGACCGCGCTCAACGCCGGCCACATCGCCATCGTCGCCGGGTTCCAGGGTGTCAGCGTCGACACGAAGGACATCACGACCCTCGGCCGGGGTGGGTCCGACACCACGGCGGTTGCCCTTGCCGCCGCGCTCGACGCCGACGTCTGCGAGATCTACACCGACGTCGACGGCGTCTTCACCGCTGATCCCCGCATCGTCCCCAACGCCCGCCAGCTGCAGCATCTCTCCAACGAGGAGATGCTCGAGATGGCCGCCTGCGGGGCCAAGATCCTGCACCTGCGCTGCGTCGAGTACGCGCGCCGCTTCGACATGCCCATCCACGTGCGCTCGTCGTTCTCGGCTTACGAGGGCACCTGGATCAGCGACCAGCCCCGTGCCCGTGAAGGAGATCCTGTGGAAGCCCCGATCATCGCCGGCGTCGCCCATGACCGCAACGAGGCGAAGATCACCGTCGTCGGCGTGCCCGACCGCGCCGGCATGGCGGCCAAGATCTTCCAGGCCGTGGCCCGCGCGGAGATCAACATCGACATGATCGTGCAGAACGTGTCGGCCTCCGAGACGGGGCTCACTGACATCTCGTTCACCCTGCCGAAGACCGACGGCCAGACGGGCATGCAGGCGCTCTCCGCCGTCCGGCCGACAGTCGGCTTCGCGTCCCTCCTCTACGACGACCACATCGGCAAGCTGTCCCTCATCGGAGCCGGTATGCGTTCGCACCCGGGTGTGTCGGCGACTCTGTTCCAAGCTCTGGCCGACGCCGGGATCAACATCGAGATGATCTCGACCTCCGAGATCCGCGTCTCGGTGGTCACCCGCGACGACCAGCTCGACGACGCGGTCCGCGCCGTCCACACCGCGTTCGGTCTCGACTCCGCCCAGGGTGAGGCCGTCGTCTATGGAGGTTCAGGACGATGAATGTGGCGATGAGCTCAGCTCCAACGAGAAGCTCTGGCCGGCCCACGCTGGCCCTGGTCGGCGCCACCGGCGCCGTCGGCACGGTGATGCGGCAGATCCTCTCCACCCGCGAGGACGTGTGGGGCGAGATCCGCCTCGTCGCGTCAGCCCGGTCGGCCGGCAAGCTGCTCGAGGTGCGCGGCGAGCAGGTCGAGGTCAAGGCCCTGGCGCCCGAGGTCTTCGATGGTGTCGACGTCGCGATGTTCGATGTGCCAGACGATGTCTCGGCCGAATGGGCGCCGATCGCAGCGGCCAAAGGGGTTGTCGTCGTTGACAACTCGGGCTCGTTCCGGATGGATCCGGATGTGCCGCTGGTGGTGCCGGAGGTCAACCCCGAGGCGGCCAAGCAGCGCCCCAAGGGCATCATCGCCAACCCCAACTGCACGACGCTGACGATGATGGACGCTCTCGGTGCGCTTCACCGGCGGTGGCGCCTCACCGAGCTCGTGGTCGCGTCCTACCAAGCCGCCTCCGGTGCCGGGCAGCCCGGCATCGACCGGCTGCACGACGAGCTGCAGGTCGTCGGGGGCAACCGCGAGCTCGGCACCCAGTCGGGCGACGTCCGGCGCGAGATCGAGGACAAGCTCGGGAGTGACTCGCCCTTCCCCGCTCCGCTGGCGATGAACGTCGTCCCGTGGGCCGGTTCGCTCAGGGACGGCGGCTGGTCATCTGAGGAGCTGAAGGTCCGCAACGAGTCGCGCAAGATCCTCAGCATCCCCGACCTCAAGGTCTCGGCCACCTGCGTGCGCGTGCCCGTCGTGACGACCCACTCGCTCGCGGTGCACGCCGTGTTCGCCGAGGACGTCACCGTCGACGCCGCCCGTCGCGCGCTCGAGGAGACGCCGAGCGTGGTCGTCCTCGACGACCCGGAGGCGGGCGAGTTCCCCACGCCCGCCGATGTCGTCGGAGCCGACCCGACCTTCGTCGGCCGGCTGCGTCAGGCGCTCGACTTCCCCAACACCATCGACCTGTTCGTCTGCGGCGACAACCTCCGCAAGGGGGCCGCGCTCAACACGGCGCAGATCGCTGAGCTGGTGGCCCGGGAGCTGGCGGAGCGTTGACACCTCGCCGCTGACGACCGATCGGCGACGTGACGACGGATCAGCGCCGTGACGACGGGGTGGCGACGTGACGACGGATCAGCGCCGAACGCATGGATAGCCGTGCGCGAAACGATGATCGGTGGGCTCACGGCCGGAACGTGATCACGGCGCGCACCCCCGGGCCGGCGTCCTCCAGCACGACCTCGGCCCCGTTGCGCCGCAACAGCTCGCGGGTGATCGCCAACCCGAGCCCGGTCCCCCCGCTGTCCCGGTCGCGGGCGTCGTCGAGCCGGGTGAACCGGTCGAAAACGCGCTCGCGCTCCGCCTCCGGTATGCCGGCGCCGTCGTCCGAAACGGAAATCAGCGACCCCGGCGACCCCGGCGACCCTTCGTCCACCTCGACCGTCACCAGCGTCACCACCGACGCCGCGTGGCGCACCGCGTTGTCCACGAGGTTGGTCAGGGCGCGATAGAGCTCGTCCCGCGCTCCGTCGACGACCTGCGGCTCACCACCGCCACCCGCCCGCCGCGCCGGGACTCGCGCCGACGCATACCGAGCCACGACGTCGTCGACCAGATCGTCGAGGTCGACGGACTCGGCGGGTCGTGCGCGGCTCCGGTCGTCACTCCGGGCCAGCAGGAGCAGGTCCTCGACCAGCGCCGAGAGCCGGGCCACCTCGGGCAACAGGTCGGCCGGCAGCGTCTCGCCCTCGCCCAACCGCTGCGCGACCTCGAGCTGGGTGCGCATGGTCGCCAGCGGGCTGCGCAGCTCGTGAGCCGCATCGGCGACGAACGACCGTTGGGTGCGGCGGGCGGCTGCCACCCGGTCGAGCATCTCGTTGAGCGTGCAGGCGAGCGCGCTGATCTCGTCACGGGTGGCCGGCACCGGCAGCCGCTCATCGGCCAGGCTGCCGTCGATGCGGGCGGCCCCGCTGCGCAGCTGCTCAACGGGCCGCAGCGCCGCCCCGATCACGCGCCAGGCGATGAGACCGAGGACCAGCAGCAGCAACGGGAATGCCACCAACAACAGCGTGCGCAACGTCAGCGTGGCCGACTCGAGGTCCGCGGTGGGGAGAGCCGCGACGACGACGACCCGGGCCGAACCCGGTCCGGCCTCGACGGCACCGACCTGGAGGCTGCCGGTGACCCCTGAGCGACTTCCGGGGACGACCACGGTCTCTCCGTCCAGCGTTCGGCGGCGCTCGTCGTCGGTGACCAGGGGCGTCAACCGGTCGGCGGCGAGCGAGGCCGTGACCACCCGGTTGTCGGCAGAGAGCACCTGCACGACCTGGGCTCCGGACGCGGGGACCGGGTCGGGCGTACGCCCCTGGTCGACGAGGAGCGCGACCTCGCGGGCGCTGGCAAGGGTCTCGGACTGCACGGTCCGAGTCAGTGACGAGGCGAGCACGGCGTAGAGGACGATTCCCCCGAGCAACAGCGATCCGGCCACGCCGAGCAGGCCGATGGTCATGAGCCGACCGCGGAGGCTGACCCGCTCGAACCGGGTGACCATCAGCCGGCGACGCGGTAGCCCGCGCCGCGGACCGTCTCGATGCGCTGGCGACCGAGTTTGCGCCGCAAGTAGCCGACGTAGACCTCGACGAGGTTGGCGTCCTCGCCCGACGACCACACGGCGTCGAGCAGGTCCTCCTTGCCCACCACGGCCGGCGCGGCCCGCAGCAGCTGCTCGAGCACGAGGTACTCCCGGGGGGAGAGGTCGACGTCGACGCCGTCCACCTGCACCCGATGGGTCGCCGGGTCGAGGGAGAGGCCGCCGGAGGCGAGCACAGCGGGTCGCGGGCCCGGATCGCGCCGCAGCAGCGAGCGCAGCCGGGCGAGCAGGACGACGAAGGAGAACGGCTTGGTCAGGTAGTCGTCGGCGCCGTAGTCCAGACCGTCCGCGACGTCGTGCTCGCCGTCCTTGGCCGACAGCAGGAGCACCGGCACCCAGTTCTCCTCCTCGCGCAGGGTGCGCACCAGGGTGTAGCCGGACAGACCGGGCAGCATGATGTCGAGCACCACCACGTCGTATGCGCCGAACCGCGCCGCCTCCAGCCCCGCCGGACCGTCGGGGGCATGGTCGACGACGTAGCCCTCGGCGGTGAGCCCGCGGCTCAGGGCCGCCGCCATGCCGGGCTCGTCCTCGACGAGAAGCACACGCATACCGTGCAGCCTGCCACCCCACGCAGAGGGGCCTCACAGGTCGACCGAACCGGGTATCGTACGGTGGGGGTGTGGGCAGACCGACGCGCCGGGCGCTGCTCGCCGGTGCCCTCGCCGTGACGACGCTGGGGGCGGCGAGGCCCCCGCAGATGCTGGGCGTCGACCCGGGTTCGGGGGTCGACGGGACGCCGGCCGCGGACCGACACCGTCAGGACCGGTTGCGCCTCGCGGACGCCACCCTCGTGCAGGGGTCGTTCACGTCGCCGGCCATGCGGGGTGCGCAGGTCGGGTGGGCGGTGTGCTACCCGCCCGGGACGACCGAGGAGTCGCTGCTGCCGGTGGTCCTGGCCCTCCACGGGGGGTTCGGCAACCACCTGCAGGTGTTCGAGGGGATGGGGCTGCTGCGCGCGCAGTCCTCACCGGGCCTGGTCACGGACGTGGCGGTGGGGTCCGTCGACGCGGGCACCAGCTACTACCACCGCCGGGCGGACGGGACCGACACCGGCGCCATGATCGCGCAGGAGTTCCTCCCCGTGCTCGCGGCCCGGGGCCTCGACACCACGCGGCTGGGCCTGACCGGGTTCTCGATGGGTGGCTACGGATCGGTGCTGCTCGCCGCCACCGTGCTGCGTGGGCAGGTCGCGGCCGTTGCCCCGATCAGCGCGGCGTTCTGGCCGAGCTTCACCGCTGCCCCGCCGTTCGCCTTCGACAGCGCCGAGGACTTCAGCGAGCATGACGTCTTAGCCGCCCGGGCCGCGCTGTCCACGGTGCCCTTGTCCGTCGCCTGTGGCCTGTCGGACCCCTTCCTCACCGACAACAGGGACTTCGTCGCGGGGTTCGCGACGCCCCCGACCACCCGCTTCGCCCCGGGCGGCCACAACAACGCGTACTGGGCGAGCGTGGCGGCGTCCCAGCTGGCCTTCCTCTCTCGCTACCTTGCCTGACGCGGGCGACACCGCGGCTACGACGAAGCCCGGCTGTGCGTCACGGCTTACCCGCGTCCTGTCACCGGGCGGTGGCAGGGTGGACGGCATGGAACGCCTCACGACACCCGACATCCTCGCCGCCGGCCTCGACGGCTGGAGCAAGCTGGCTCAGGGGCTGCACGCCCGGTTCGCGATCGCCGACTTCCCGGCTGGCGCGGCCTTCGTCACGGCGGTGGCCACCGCGGCCGAGGCGGCTGCGCACCACCCCGACCTGACGCTGCGCTACGGCGCGGTCGACGTCGTCCTGGCGACCCACGAGGAGGGGATGTGGGTGACGAGCAAGGATGTCGACCTCGCGCGCACCATCAGTGCGATCGCCCGCGACCACGGCCTGACGACGGCCCCCGCCGCCGTCGTCCAGGTCGAGCTCGGGCTCGACACCGCCCACGCCGGCCGGCTCGGGCCGTTCTGGTCCGCCGTGCTGACCGGGGAGCCCGGCAACGTCGTGGGCAACACCGTCCTCGACCCCGCGGGCCTGGCCCCCAACGTGTGGTTCCAGCCCACCGACGAGCACTCGGAACCGCGGCAGCGCTGGCATCTCGACGTGTGGGTGGCCCCCGAGGTCGCGGACGCGCGCATCGCCGCGGCGGTCGGCGCCGGTGGCGTCGTCGTCGACGACTCCGAGGCGCCCTCGTTCACCGTGCTCGCCGACCCCGACGGCAACAAAGCCTGCATCTGCACCGCGCTCGAGCGGGGCTGAGCCAGTGCCGACCGGTGTTCACCCCGCTGGAGTCGGGAGCATCGGGGTCCACGGCCGTCTCAGCGGGCTCTCAGGTCCGGGACCGCAGACTGAGGCATGAGCTTCTTCGCCGACCACCGCACCAGCCGCTGGGCGGTCCCCGCCGCCGCCGTCGTCCTCATCGCCGGAAGCACGCTGGTGGCGTCGCGAACGGCCAGCGCCGACTCCGGCCTCCCGTCACGTAGTGCCGCCCAGCTGCTCGCCGACGTCCGTGGTTCGGTCGGCCTGAGCCTGTCGGGCACCGTGGTCCAGACGGCCAACCTCGGCCTCCCCCAGATTCCCGGCCTCACTGGCCAGGGGAGCGGCAGCCCGGCCGTCACGGCCGGAGGCGCGTCGCTGACCTCCATCATCTCCGGCACCCACACCTGGCGCGTCTGGGCGGGCGGCCCCACCCAGAGCCGAGTGGCGCTCGTCAGCGGTGCCGGTGAGTCCGACGTCATCCGCAACGGCTCCGACGTGTGGGTCTGGTCGAGCGCCGAGAAGTCAGCGGTGCACCACACGCTCACCGCGAAGGACGCCCCCGCCGGCGCCCCGTCGGCCTCGGCCACCGACCTGCCCAAGACGCCCGAGGAGGCAGCGACCATGGCGCTGGCCGCCGTCGACCCGTCGACGGCCGTCACCACCGGCGGCACCGCCGTCGTCGCCGGACGACAGGCGTACGAGCTGGTCCTCGACCCCCGCACCGACGCCACCCGGGTGGCCCAGGTGCGCATCGCGGTCGACGCCGAGAAGCACGTACCGCTCCGCGTTCAGGTCTACTCGACCACGCTGCCCAACCCCGCGGTCGAGGTCGGGTTCACCGCCGTCGACTTCGCGGCGCCCGATGCCCGCCAGTTCGCCTTCACCCCGCCCGCCGACACGACAGTCACCGAGGGCAGCGCCGACCAGGCGGGCACCCCGCCGGCGGCCGCCGCGGCCCGCGCACAGGGGGAGCCGAAGGTCGTCGGCACCGGCTGGACCTCCGTCGCCGTCGCCACCATGCCGGCCCAGCTCGCCACCGACGCGACCCAGAAGCAGCTGCAGGGCGTGCTGTCCGCCCTGCCCAAGGTCTCGGGCGACTGGGGCTCGGGCCGGGTCATCGACGGCACCCTCTTCTCGGCCGTCCTGACCGACGACGGCCGAGTGGCCGTCGGTGCCGTCGACCCCCAGGCGCTGTATGCCGCACTGAAGTCCTCGTGAGCGCGTGACCTCGTCCACCGTCTCGCCGGTCTCGTCGGTCGCCCCGCCCGCCCCCGTCCCCGGGTCCGGCGGGGCTGACCGGCATACCGGCTCGACGGCGACCTCGGCCCCCGCCGTCGAAACGGCCGGGCTGACAAAGCGTTTCGGCGACCGGCTGGCGGTCAACGCGATCGACCTCGTCGTCCCACGCGGCGCGGTCTACGGGTTCCTCGGGCCCAACGGGTCGGGCAAGACGACGACGATCCGGATGCTGCTCGGTCTCGTCGAGCCCACCTCCGGCACCCGGTCGCTGCTCGGCCACGCCATGCCGGGCGACTCGGACGCCGCCCTCCGCCAGGTCGGCGCCCTCGTCGAAGGTCCGGCGTTCCACCCCTACCTGTCGGGGCGCCGCAACCTCGCCCGGCTCGACGCTGCCGACCGCTGGGCCGACCCCCGCACCGCCGGCCACCGCATCGACGCCGCGCTCGACCGGGTGGGCCTGCTGGCGGCCGCGGCCAAGCGCTACCGCGCCTACTCGCTCGGAATGCGGCAGCGGCTGGCCATCGCCGCGGCGCTGCTGACCCCGCGCGAGCTGCTCGTCCTCGACGAGCCGACCAACGGCCTCGACCCGCAGGGCACCCGCGAGGTGCGTCACCTCGTCGAGTCGCTCGCGCACGACGGCGCCACCGTGCTCGTCTCGAGCCACCTGCTCTCCGAGGTCGAGCAGATCTGCACCCACCTCGGCGTCATGAGCGACGGTCGCCTGGTCGCCCAGGGAACCACAGCCGAGCTGCGGGGCTCCGGCGCCCCGACGGTGCGGGTGCAGACCAGTCAGCCGGCCGAGGCGGCGGCGGTGCTCACCCGGCTCGGGCTGACCGACGTCGCGGCCGGCCCGGCCGAGGTGCACGGCTCACCCGGTTCCCCGGGCACCATCGACCCTGAGGCGGTCGTCGCCGCTCTTGTGCACGCCGGGGTCGGCGTCCGCGGCTTTGCCGTGACCACGCCCAGCCTCGAGGACCTGTTCGTCGACCTCACCGGGGAGGGCTTCGATGTCAGCGGCTGAAGCGGTCCGCGAGGCGCCCGACCGCCCGGTCGCATCCCGCCGCCGGGTCTCCACCCGCCTGCTCCGCTCCGAGGTCGGGCTCATCGCCGGTCGTCGGCGCAACCAGATGGGCTTGCTCGTGCTCGCCCTCGTGCCGGTGGTGCTCGCCATCTCGGTCAAGGTGTCGAGCCGGGCCGCCCGCGGCGGTCCTGACTTCCTCAGCTCGGTCACGTCGAACGGCCTCTTCGTGCCGCTCGCCGCGCTCACCGTCGAGATGGGCCTGTTCCTCCCGCTCGCCATCGCCATGCTCGCGGGCGACGCCGTCGCGGGGGAGGCCAACCTGGGCACGCTGCGCTACCTGCTCACCGTGCCCGTCAGCCGCACCCGCCTGCTGCTGGTCAAGTATGCGTCGCTGTGCATCGGGGCGCTCTGGGGCGTCGCGACGATCGCGGCCGCCGGCGCAGTGGTCGGCGTCGCGCTGTTCGGCGCCGGTCCGCTCACGACCCTCTCGGGCTCCCAGCTCGAGTTCCCCGCTGCGGCGGGGAGACTCCTGCTCGTCGTGCTCTACCTCAGCGCCGGTATCGCGGCCCTCGGTGCCGTGGGGCTGTTCATCTCGACGCTCACCGAACAACCCATCGCAGCGACCATCGCCCTCACGATCTTCACGATCCTGTCGTGGATCCTCGACGGGGTGCCACAGCTGGAGTGGCTGCACCCGTGGCTCATCGTCGACAAGTGGCTGTCGTTCGCCGACCTGCTGCGTGACCCGCCGTTCTGGGACAACGTCGTTCAGGGCCTGGGGGTCGACCTGGCGTATGCCGTGGTGTTCTGGCTGCTCGCCTGGGCACGCTTCGGCGGCAAGGACATCACCAGCTGAGCACCCGGCCCGATGGACACCGGCTGGTCGGCTGGGGCTCCAGCGGTCAGGAGCTGCTGCTGGAGACGGCGGTCTTGTCGGGCAGGTATGGCTCGATGGCCTGGGCGAGCTTGGCCGGCGTCATCGACTGGAGCCAGACGTGGCCCGGCCCGTGAATCTGAGCCAGCATCAGCGAGTCGCCGAACAGCTTGTTCTTGACCCCCTTGATCGTCGCGAACTCCAAGGCCATCTCGGCCCGGTAGAGCGCGAGGTGGCCCGGGTGGATGAGCATGGACTGACCGGCCGCCAGGTCATACTCGACGATCTCACCGGACAGCTGCACCCAAGCGGTGCCGTTGCCGGACAGGTTCTGGAAGACCAGCCCAGCCCCGCCGAAGATGCCTGCCCCCAGCTTCTTCTGGAGACCGACCGAGATCTCCACGTCAGGGGTGCTGCACGTGTAGGCCTCTGACTGCACCATGAAGTGGTCGGCGTCGTCGATCTGCAGCTCGCGGATGACCCCGGGCAGCCCCGCGGTGAACGCCACGAAGCCCCCGGCAGGCGCGCTGTACTCAGTGAGGAACAGCTGACCGCCCCCGAGCACCCGCTTGAAGCTGTTCATGAACCCGCCCTTGCCGCCGGACCCGAACCGGGTCGACGTCTCCATCTGCAGCCCGGGCGTCAGCCAGCCGACCACCCGGCGCGCCCGACATGAGGAGCGCAACGCACGGAATCCCGAGCGCTGCGCTCCCCATGTTCTGGGATGTGGGCTCAGGTGAGCTGCTTGACGTCGAGCTCACCGTCGGCGTAGCGCTGCCGCAGCACCTTCTTGTCGAACTTGCCGACGGACGTCTTCGGCACCTCGTCGATGAAGGCCCAGCGCTCGGGCACCTGCCAGTGCGCGACCTTCCCCTCGAGGTAGTCGGAGAGCTCGTCCGGGGTCGTCGAGGCCCCCTGCTTGAGCACCACCGACGCCAGCGGGCGCTCGCCCCACTTGTCGTCGGGCACGCCGACGACCGACGCCTCCTGGACGTCGGGGTGACCCATGAGGTGGTTCTCGAGGTCGACCGAGCTGATCCACTCGCCACCGGACTTGATGACGTCCTTGGAGCGGTCGGTGAGCTTGAGGAAGCCGTCGGACGTCAGGGCTCCGACGTCACCGGTGCGCAGCCAGCCGTCGTCGCTGAACTTGGCCTCCATCTCGGCCTGGTCCTTGTCGGTCTCCTCGCCGTTGAGGTAGTAGCTGGCCGTGATCCACGGGCCCTTGACCTCGAGCTCGCCGACGCTCTGGCCGTCCCACGGCTGCTCTCCGCCGTCGGGACCCATAAGCCGCCCCTGGACGCCGACGAGGAGGCGGCCCTGGCTGCTCTTGTAGGCCCAGTACTCGTCGCTGCCGAACTCGGCCGACGCCGGCGCGACCCCGAGGGTGCCGACCGGCGACATCTCGGTCATGCCCCAGCCGTGGATGATCTCGATGCCGTGCCGCTCTTGGAAGGCCCGGATGAGCGCCGGCGGGGCGGCCGACCCTCCGACCATGAGCTGGCGGCAGGTCGAGGTGTCGACGTCGTGCTCGTCGAGGTAGCGCAGCAGGTCGTTCCAGATCGTGGGGACGCCGGCTCCGGTCGACACCTTCTCGGCGGCGATCATGGCCGCGAGCGGCTCGGCCTGGAGGAACCGGTCGGGCATGACCAGGGTGAGCCCGGTGAGCATCGCGATGTAGGGGAAACCCCAGGCGTTGGCGTGGAAGAGCGGCACGACGACGAGGCTCCGGTCACCCTGCCGGGCGCCGAGGCCCTGGGCGTCGGTGAGCGCGTGCAGGTAGTTGCTGCGGTGCGAGTAGGCTACGCCCTTGGGGTTGCCCGTCGTGCCCGACGTGTAGCACATCGACGACGCGCAGTCCTCGTCGAGGTCGTCCGGCCAGTCGAAGGTCTCGGGCTGCGCGGAGAGCAGCGCCGCGTAGTCGTGGACGCCCTCGATGTGCTCCACCGCCTCTAGCGCCGCCCGGGTGTCGGCGTCGATCGCACCGTTGACGATGACGTGGCGCATCGTCTTCAGGTGGGGCAACAGCTTGGCGAACGGAGCGGCCAGGGTGTTGTCGACGATGACCACCTGGTTGCCCGCGTGGGTGGCCGTGTAGATCAGCTGCTCGGGGAAGAGCCGGATGTTGAGGGCGTGCAGGACCGCCCCCATCGACGGGATGGCGAGGTAGGCCGTGAGGTGCTCGGCGTTGTTCCACATGAACGTGGCCACCCGTTGGTCGCCGTTGATGCCAAGGCCGCGGAGGGCGTGGGCCAGCTGGGCGGCCTTCACGCCCATGTCGCCGTAGCTGAGCCGCCGCGCGCCGTCGGCGGTCCAGGTCACCACCTCCTGGTCGGCGTGGAGGGTGGTCCCGTAGCGCAGGAGCTGCGAGATCAACAACGGTGTCGTCTGCATGGTGCTCTTCATGCCGGTGAGCGTGTCAAACTCCCGGCCCTTTCGCCATGCCGTCGCCCAGATCGCTCCCCAACCGTCATGTGGCGGCGCCGAAGTCGAGCGAGCCCCGCGTGGCTCGGCTCAACGCGGAGGGCCACACCCCCTATGGGGGGTACAGCTCTCCGCGCTCATCTCGCGACCTGACCGGACCCGGGATCTTCTCGGATCGGGGAAGGGCCCGGCGAGGATGTCGACGCCCGGGTGGGACCCGCATACCATGCCTGTCGGTCGACCTGTTCCAGCCGTTCCGCGACGTCGAGGGCACGCCGCCCAAGCGATTCCCCCTCGTGCTTCACCGGCTGCGCCGCAAGCTCGACGTCATGGAGCAGCTCGGCCCGTCCACCCTGTCGGTGTGCTCCAACGCCACCCCTCAGGCGGTGGACGACCGTGACCTCGCGGCCGAGCAGCCGAGCGCCGCCGGTGACCTGGCGACTAGCGCTGGAGACGCGCGCGCGACTTGGTCTGCCGGCCCTTGGCACTGGAGCGGGCGGGCATACCGACCCTGATCGGTATGCCCGTGGGGGCGCCCGAGATCTGCCGCCGCGCGGCACCACCGGGTCTTCCCGGGTCAGGGCGGCTTCGACCTGGCACCGGTCGTCGCCCGGGTCGTCGAGGCCGGCTGCTCGACGTGCCGGACAACGACGACGAGGGCCTCGGCGTCCGGTTCGACCTCTTCGACCAGCGGATCGCCGAGCTGCGGTCCCACGGCGTCATGTACGACCGCGACCACACCGGCGATCCTGCACGTTCACACCCGGCGCATCGGCGGGGTGTTCTACGTCGAGGTGCGGCAGCGGGTCGATGGCTACGACGGCTACGGCCCCGGCAACACCCCGGTGCGGCTCGTCGCCCAGGCCGCCCAGGCCGCGGACGGGCGACCCAGCGCGTAGGTTCAGAACTGTGCCTGTCCTGCGCGCCGTCGTCGCCGCGGCGGTGGCTGTCGGAGCCGCCCTTGGGCTTGGCGGATCATCGGCGGCCGCCCGCACGTCACCCCATCCCCGGCCATCGGCCCCAGCGAACGACGAAGCCCCAGCAGCCGGGCCCGGGCTTACGGCGAGCGACCTGTCCTGGCGCCTCACCCCGACCGGGTCGGCCGCCCGGCTCCGCGGGCTCTCAGTGGTGTCAGGGTCGGTCGCCTGGGTGAGCGGGACCGGCGGCACGGTCCTGCGGACCACCGACAGCGGGTCGACCTGGGCCTCCATCGGACCGGCGGACGCCCGGGCCTTGCCGATTGGCGACATCGAGGCAAGCTCGCGCGACCACGCGGTAGCCCTGTCCAACGGCTCAGGGGCCGACGCGCGGATCTACGTGACCGACGACGGCGGGAAGTCCTGGACCGAGTCGTTCCGCAACGACGACGACCGAGCGTTCTACGACTGCATGGCGTTCAGCTCGCCACTGCGGGGGCTCGCGCTGAGTGACCCCGTCGACGGGGCATTCCGTTTGCTCGAGACCAAGGACGGCGGTCATCACTGGGCGCTGGTCACCCCCGACGGTATGCCGGCCGCCCTGCCCAACGAGTTTGCGTTCGCCGCCAGCGGCGCGTGCCTCACCGTCGGTCAGGGGGAGTCGACCTACCTCGGCACCGGAGGTCAGTCACCGGCCAGGGTCCTGACGAGCCGGAACCTCGGGCACAACTGGTCGGTGGCCGAGGTTCCGGTCGCGGGGGCTCCGTCGGCCGGTGTGCTGTCGGTCCAGTTCCGCGACCGTGGTGTGGGCGTCGTCGTCGGGGGCGACTACGGCAACGCGCAGTCTGCCGTCGGCACGGCCGCCTGGACCACCGACGGGTCGACCTGGCACCCGTCATCGCCGACGCCCAGTGGCTACCGGTCGGGAGCGGCATGGCTCCCGATGCACCACACGGTCGCCGTGGCCGTCGGTCCGAGTGGCTCCGATGTGACCCTCGACGAAGGACACGGCTGGACCCCGTTCGACGCGGGCAGCTTCGACAGCGTGGGGTGCTCCCCCGACGGCGCCTGCTGGGCGTCGGGCGAGCAGGGCCGCGTGGCGCGGCTCGTCGTCGGGCAGCGCTGAGGTCGCCATGGCGGTCGCTCATCACCACGAACGCGAGGTGACCTATGACGTCGACCCCGGTTGGGCCGTCCCCGACCTGGGGGAGCTGGTCTCGACCGGTGGCCACCTCCGCACCGCGACGCACAGGCTCAGTGCGGTCTACTACGACACCGAGCCGGCCCTGCTCCGGCCGCTGGGGATCACCCTGCGCCATCGAGACGGCGGTCCGGATGCGGGCTGGCACCTGAAGATCCCGGCGCGCGACGGTCGCACCGAAGTGCACAGCCGGGCCCGCGGCGCCTCGGTGCCGGTCGCCCTGACCCGCCGGGTCGCCGGCATCGTCGGTCACCGGCGGCTGGCGCCCGTGGCGACCATCGACACCACGCGGCATACCGTGCAGCTGCTGGACGTCGACGGTGAGCTGGTCGTCGAGGTGGCGGACGACCACGTCGTCGGCGCGCGGACCGGCGACGACTGCGAGCCCGTCACCTGGCGGGAGGTCGAGATCGAGCTGGGGCCGGTCGGGCGCGAGCGCGACCTGGCTGCGGTCGCCACGGTGTGCGAGCGGGCGGGCGCCCGGCCCGCATCGCAGGAGCGCAAGATCAACCACGTCCTCGGTGAGCCGCCCGACGCGGAGGTCGGAGGTCGCGGGGGCCTGGTGGCCACCTACCTGCGCGAGCAGTGTCGCGCCGTGATCGTCGGCGACGCCCGGCTGAGGGACGAGGCCGCACCCGATCCGGTGCACCGCACGCGGGTCGCGGTCCGGCGCCTGCGGGCCACGCTGCGGTTGTTCCCCCACGTGCTGGCTCTGTCCGCGCCGGAGCGGGATCGGGTCGACGGCGAGCTGCGCTGGCTCGGCGGCCTGCTGTCGCCCGTGCGCGACGCCGACGTGCTCCGTGCCCGCCTCATGAGCGAGCTCGACCGGCTGCCGAGGTCCGACGTCGTCGGACCGGTGCGCGACGAGGTGCGTCGCTCGCTCTCGGGCGACCGGGAGGCGGCGCTCGCGTCCTGGCGGGTCGCGCGAGACAGCGAGCGCTACCGCCTTCTCCTCGGGACGCTCACCACCTGGTTCCTCACGTCACCGGTAGTAGAGGGGGCACCCGTGCGGCCGCGGCGGGTGCTGCGGCAGGCCGAGCGCGCGGTGCAGCGTCGGCTCGCCCGGTCGCACGACAGCGCCGGGCTGCATCGGGCGCGCAAGGCGGCCAAACGGCTCCGGTATGCCGCGGAAGCGCTCACTCCGGGGGTCGGGCGGGCCGGATCGGCGGCGCGCCGGGCGAAACGGCGACAGTCGCGCTGGGGCGAGCACCAGGACCTGGCTGTTGCCGCCGACTTCCTGCGCCGCCGGTCGGACCTCGCCGCCACCCCACCTGTCCGCAGCGGATTCACTTACGGCGTCCTGGTCAACCGGCTCGAGCGCAAGGCGGCCCGCATCCGCCGCACCGCCGGGCTGAGCCCCTGACGGCAGGCGACGGCAGGCGGCGACCGGCGATGGCCGGTCGCCTCAGGCGACGCCGTCGAGGTGGCCGAACACGACGACGTTGTCGAGGTAGTGCTTGACCTTGTCGAAGGTCCCGCCGCACGTGACGAGCCGGATCTCGGACTTGTCGAAGTCGCCGCGGTAGACCTCTTCCGTCGGGAACTGGTCCTTCGGATAGCTGGCGACCTTGTCGACGACGAACGTCGTGGTGGTGCCGTCGGCGCGGGAGACCTTGACGACGTCTCCGGTCTTGACGGCACCGAGGCGGTAGAAGATGCCTGGGCCCTTGGTGCTGTCGACGTGGGCGGCGAGCACCGCGGGGCCGAGCTGGCCGGGGGTCGGGCCACCGGTGTAGAAGCCGACCTCGTCAGCCGTCCCCGGGACGGTGATCGTGCCGTCCGTGGCGATGCCGAGGTCGACGAAGCTCGACGACTTCACGCCGATCGACGGGATCTCGATCCCGGTCGGTGCCGAGGCGCCGATGAACTGGCCGATCTTCTTGCCCGGCGTGGCGGGGGGAGCCGCGGTCGTGGTCGGCGAGCCCGCTGTCGGAGCCGTCGTCGTCGGCACCGACGCGGAGCTGGTGGGCGTGCTCGTCGCGGTCGCCGTAGACGTGCTGCTGGAGGGGGCGGCCGCGGGCGGCTGCGGCGGACCGGACTGGCCGCGGAGACCGAGAACTAGCGCCAGGACCCCTATCACCAGGAGGACGGCGGTGGCCGCCGCGGCAAACCTGCCGCGACGGCCACCACCTGTTTCCTGAAGGGTCATCAGGCCTGGACGCGGCGCCGACGAGCGGCGACGACCCCGGTGCCGGCGGCACCGAGCAGCGCTGCCCCACCGAGGGCGATCATGGCCGTGTTGGTGCCGCCTGCGGCGCCACCCCCACCGGTGGCCATGCCGCCGGCCGGAGCAGCGCGCAGGGCGCCACACAGAGCCGGGTCGGTGGCCTCGGTCGGCAGCGACGGGTCGAGGTCGCTCTTGGTGTCGCCGCTGTACTTGCCGTCCTTGTTGTAGTCCACACCGTGGATGACGACAACCGCCTGGCCCTTGGTGATGGCGTCAGCGACGTCCTGCGAGACCTGGATGCTGCCGCGCTCGTAGGAGATCTTGCCGCCGGGGGCGGTGTCGAAACGGTCGACGGCCAGGCCGCTGGCCGGGCTCGTGTCACCGGTCTTGGTCAGCGAGACGACGATGGCGCCGTAGGCCGGACCACCCTCGGTCGTGTTCAGGTGACCGTCCTTGTTGGTGTCCTCGGCGATGGTCGGGCACTCGTGACGCGCGTCCGCACCGAAGTGGATGTGGGCCGCGTGCGGCTGGTCGGGCAGCAGACCCATGGCCGCCATCGTCACGGTGATCGTGGTGCCCTTGACGTCGACCATGGCGGTACCGCTGCCGGTGACGCCGCTACCCGGGTTGGGCTTGAGGTTGGCGTTGGCCGAGCCGTCGGCGGCGAGGGCCGGGCCGGCGGCGAGGGTGAGCATGGCGGCGGCGCCGAAAGCGGCCCCGGCGATCTTCCTGGTTGTGCGCATGTCGAGTTGCCTTCCGTGGGGAAACGGGATGGTCGCGTCAGATGCGGCCGCAATGGGCGACCGAGACCATCTCCGGGAAGGCTTTCGACACTGTGCTCCGACTAGATTGGACCTATTGGACAGCGATGAGTCAGCCGACGTTGGAGGTGTCGATCTTGATGACGCCGCCGTCGACCACCATGCCGAACGTCGTGCTCTCGCGCTGCACGCGCCCGTCCTTGAAGGTGTAGGTGATCGTCGCCCGCACCGTGCCCGGGGCCGTACCGACCACATCGGTGGCGGTGACCTTGGAGAACTGGTCCCAGAACCGTTGGTACGCCGTCCGGCCGCCGGTCTTCTCGGTCTGGTAGCGGGCGGTGAGCAGCGACCAGCCTTGGTCGGTGCCGCCCGGCATCACCCCGTAGTAGCGGCTGACGGCGCCCGCCAGGTCTGACCCCGACGGGGTGGTGGCCGTCGTCGTCGCCGTCGACGGCGGGGCACTGGTCGAGGTCGGCGGTGCAGTGGCGGGAGGCGGCACGGCGGGGGCGGTGGTGGAGGCCCTCGCGGGCGACGACGCCGACGGGGCGGCCGGGGTAGCCGAGGTGGCCGAGGTGGCCGAGGCGACCGAGGGCGTGGTCGACGGTGCGGCCGAGGGCGCCGACGAGGAGGGCGCGGACGACGACACGGCTGGAGGGCTCGCTACGGGCGCATCACCGGACAGGCTGCGGAACAGCGCAATGGCGAGCAGGGCGAGCACCGCGAGCAGCGCCAGGACGGCAAGGATCAGCCATGGTCCCCGGCGTCGTCTCGTGGTCGTGGCGGCGGCCCCGTCGGGTGCCCGGCGGTCGTCCCCCCGTGGGTCGGGCTCGTCGTAGTCATCGTCAGACAGGTCGTCGAAGAACGCGTCCGGCTCGTCGGTCAACGGGACCGGGAGCGGCCCATCCTGGACCGTCGTGGCGGCTGGCAGACTCGTCGTGGGCGAGCTGCCGGCCGCGACCGCGGACAGCTCGGCGGTCACCTCGGCCATGCTCGGCCGGTCCTCGGGGCGCACCTGGAGCATCTCCTCCAGCAGCGGGGTCAGCTCGCCGCTGTGTTGCGGCGGCTCGACGATCCCCGATGCGACCCGGTGCAGGAGGGCCATCGGGTTGCTCTCGGTGCCGAACGGCGGGTGGCCCTCGAGCGCGGTGTAGAGCGTGGCGCCGAGCGAGAAGACATCGGCGGGATAGGCGGACTCCTCGCCGCGGGCCACCTCCGGCGCGAGGTATGCCGGGGTGCCGGTCACCATGCCTGTGGAGGTCAGCGTGACGTCGCCCATGGCGTGGGCGATACCGAAGTCGCTGAGCCGCGCGGTGCCGTCCTCGGCGAGCAGGACGTTGCCGGGCTTGACGTCACGGTGGACGATTCCCGCCTGGTGGGCGGCGGAGAGCGCGCTGGCCAGGTGCGACCCGAGCAGCGCGACCTCCTGCAACGGCAGGGTCCGCCCGCCGCTGAGCCGGGCCGACAACGGCTCCGACGGCACGAGCTGCATGACCAGGCAGGGCTGCCCGTGGTCCTCGACGACGTCGTAGACCGTGACGGCGTGCGGGTGCTGCAGGCGGGCCGTGATGCGGGCCTCACGCATGGCCCGGTTGGTGGAGACCTCGGCGATGTCGGCGCTCACTCCCGGCTGGGCATACAGGCGCTTGACGGCGACGGCGCGGTGCAGACGCTCGTCCCACGCCTCCCACACGTCGCCCATCCCCCCGGATCCGAGCAGCCGGGTCAGCCGGTAGCGTCCGCCGATCAGGTGGTCCGGACCACTTCCCCGCGGCTGGCCGGCGGCCGCGGCCCGGGCGTCGGGCGGGGTGCTCGGCGTGCTCGGAGTACTCATCGGCGTCACGCCCGGTCCGGGGGGAATCCACCCGTCGCGACCGGCCCCCACCGGGTGGGGGTGATCCGCAGGAGGCACTTGCGCTGGTCGAGCATGGCCTGCTGGTACTCGTCCCAGTCGGGATGCTCGCCCGCGATGCACCGGTAGTAGTCGACGAACGCGTCGAGCGCCTCGGGTGACTCGGTGACGTCGAGCACCTCACACGTGCCGTCGGCCTGCACCCAGGCTCCGCCGAAGTCGTCGGAAAGGACGAGCACGGACACGTTGGGGTGCCGGCGGGCGTTGCGCGCCTTAGCCCGTTCGGGATAGCTCGAAATCACGAACCGACCGTCGGCGTCGACGCCCCCGGTGACCGGCGACACCTGAGGGGCGCCGTCCTTCCGCGTCGTGACGAGGACAAGGTGATGCCGCGGACGCGCGAAGTCGAGGAGCGCCTCGCGGTCCACCTCAGAGGTCGTGGCGATGGTCCGGGCCATCCGCCCATCGTGTCAGGCCCGCTGGCCCGGCGCCTCCTCGAGCGGGCCGCCTTCGTGAGCTAGTGCTCGACGAGCACCGGGTCGTCATGGGTCCCTGCCGTGGCGCCCGCGGGTCGCGCCGGCGACCTCGGCCACCAGAAGCGGTCGCCGAGCAGCATGGCGAAGGCCGGCACCAGCACGGTGCGCACCAGCAGGGTGTCGAGCAGCACGCCCACGCCGATGACGATGCCGATCTGGGCGAGCACGACCAGCGGCAGGACCCCCAGCACCGCGAACACGGCGGCCAGCAGGATGCCCGCGCTGGTGATGACCCCGCCGGTGGCGGTCAGTGCCCGCAGCATCCCGGTCCGCGCGCCGTGCCGCCGGGCCTCCTCGCGCGCCCGGCTGACCAGGAAGATGTTGTAGTCGACGCCGAGGGCGACGAGGAACAGGAACGCGAACAGCGGCACCGTGTCCTCCATCCCGGCGAAGCCGAACACGCCGGTGAAGATCCACCACGAGGCGCCCATCGCCGCGAGGTACGTGGCGACCACCGTGGCGACGAGGATGAGCGGAGCGACCAGTGCCCGGAGCAGGACGAAGAGGGCGACGAGGACGACTCCGAGAATCAGCGGGAAGATGACGAAGCGGTCGCGCACGGCACCGGCCGCAGCGTCCACCGCCCGGGCCTCGCTGCCCCCGACGAACGTCTCGGGTATGCCGGTGAGCGCCTCGCGCACGGAGGTCACCGTGCGCTGAGCGGCCTCGGACCCCGCCGGCGAGGCGAGGACGACGTCCACCTGGGCGAGGCCGGCACCGGTGCGCCCCGGCGTGGCTGAGGCGACGCCGGGCACGCCGGAGGCGCGGGCCACCACCTGCTGGGTGCTGCCGGCGGGGGTGACGACGACGGTCGGGTCGGCGCTGCCGGCCGGGAAGGACCGGGCGACGCGGTCGGCGGCCGCGATCGCCTCGGGCTTCTGGAGGAACTGCTCGCTCGTCGGCAGACCGGTGCGCACCTGCGTCAGGCCGACGCTGAGGGCCCCCAGCAGGGCCAGGCCCGCGACGATGAAGACGACCGGACGAGCCGACACCCGCCGGCCGATCCGGTGCCAGACCGAGTGGTCGGAGTCGACGAGCAGGGTCTGGCCCTCGCGCGGGACCAGCGGCCAGAAGACCCACCGGCCGCACAGCACCAGCGTCGTCGGGAGCACGACGAGGGCGAAGACCATGGCCACCACGACGCCGACAGCGCACGCCACGCCCAGGCCTCGGGTCGTGGGCACGACGGAGAGCAGGAGCGTGAGGAGCCCGAGGACCACGGTGGTGGCGCTGGCCAGGACGGCCTCACCGGCATACCGGACCGCCCGGGTCATCGCGGCATACCGGCTGCTCGTGCCACGCAGCTCGTCGCGGTAGCGCGAGATCAGCAGGAGGGCGTAGTCGGTGCCCGCGCCGAAGACGAGGACGGACAGAATGCCGATGGTCGACTCATCCCACCGGATGCCGGTCGCGGCCATGACGTGGGTGGCGAGCACGGCCGCCAGCCGGTCGGCGACCCCGACGACGAGCAGGGGCACCACCCAGAGGACGGGGCTGCGGTAGGTGAGGAGCAGCAGGAGCGCCACGACGCCGGCGGTGGCGAGCAGCAGCCGGGTGTTTGCCCCGTTGAAGACCGCGCCGAGGTCGGTCTGGATGGCCGCCGGCCCTGTGACCTGCACCGAGACGCCGGGGGGCGTTGCGGCGCGCAGGTCGGCGCGCAGACCGGTGACGGCCGCGGACACGTTGGCGTTGCCGGTGGCGGCCACCGGGACCACGCCGATGGCGGCGGTCCGGTCGCTGCTGAGGATGAGGGGGACCGGCCCGGCACTCCCGACGGGACAGGCGAGGGTGCCGACCGACGCCGGTTGAGCCGCGCCGGGGGCCCCGCCCGTCGTCGGGGCCGACGCCGGCCCGGAACCGCTGGATGCCGCGCCAGCCCTGGTCAGCTGCGCCGCGAAGGTCTGGCACAGGGACGACAGAGCATCCGCCGAGAGGGTCCCCTCGTCCGCGCTGAAGACGGCGATCGCCGTGGAGCCGCTGCCCTGGGGCAGCCGTTCCTGCAGCTCGACCACCCGGGTCGAGTCCGCGCCGGTGACCAGGGTCGCGGTCGCGTCCGGGGAGGCGCTGGCCTCGCCCCAGACGCCGATGCCGGCGCCGGCCAGCAGGAACCCGAGGAGGGCGACGACCCAGGCCCGGCGAGGGCGCAGCAGACGGCTGGGCAGCGTGTTGGGCGACGTACTCATGGGATCCTCGCTCGCAGGGGGGAACGACGCGTACGCTGGTCCCTCAGTGTCTACCTTAGAAGGTTGCTAACTTGCCTAGCGATCGTACCCATGCGGCCCCGCCGGATGCAAGCTCCTCCCGTTTCGTCGAGCAGTGGGAGCAGTCCGACTCCCTCACGGCGCTGCGCGAGCTGACGACCGTGGCCGCCCAGGTGCCGGCCGCCGTCGCCGCGCGGGCCGCGCTCAGCTCCCACGAGTTCACGGCCCTCGAGCACCTCATCCGGGGACCCTTGGGGCCGGTCGAGCTGGCGCGGATCCTCGGGGTCACCTCGGCCGCGTCGTCGGGCGTCGTCGACCGTCTGGTGGCCCGGGGCCACGCCAGCCGGCGCCCGCACGCGCACGACGGGCGGCGCACGGTCGTGACCATCTCCGACTCGGGACGCGAGGAGGTCCTGGGCTACCTGATGCCCATGTTCACGGCGCTGCGTGACCTCGACGCCCGCCTGACCCCCGACGAGCGGACCGTCGTCACGCGTTACCTCGAGGAGGCCGTGCGGGCGGTCCGCCGGCTGATCTAGCCCCTGCGGGCCACCTGGGGCTCACGCGCTCGCGATGCGGTCCAGCCACTCCTCGAGCAGGGCCCGTTCGCGCCGGCTCAAGGCGGTGACCCGGTGGAGCGTGGCACCCAGCTGCACCGCGGCGCCGACCGCGGCGTGGGCTTCCTCCGACCGGCCCGGTGTCAGGTCTTGGGCGGGCCGGTCGGATGCCGGGTCCGTCGTGATCGCCGTGATGACGGCTTCTCGGGCTGAGGCCGACAGCCCCGGGTCGCGGCTCCCCTCCGGTGTCGCCAGCAGGATGAGTGCCGTCCCGGTGCCGCCGGCTCGGACAAGCTGGAGGGCGCGATGCTCGGTGACCCTCAGCCGCCCGGTCTCGGCGACCCGGCGGATGCGCCTGGCCAGGATCTCTTCGGCGTGGGCGGCGGCCGGGTGCAGCGAGCCGGGGTGGGGCAGTGCATAGGTCATCCGGTACTCGTGCGGGTGCGACAGGGCGTACGCCACGTGCGCGTCCCACCCCCACCGGAGGTCGTCGACGGGGTCGGGGTGCGGATGGAGGGTGGCATGACTGCGCACGTGCGCCGCGAAGCCGTGCTCGGCCACCGCGTCGAGCAGACCCTGCTTGCTGCCGAAGTGGCGGTAGATCGTCGGCGCCTGGATGCCCGCGGAGGCGCTCACCGCCCGGATGGACACCAGGTCAGGGCCGCCCTCGGACAGTATCGCCGCAGCGGTGGCCAGGATGCGCTCGCGGATGCGCGCCGTCTCCGCCGACCGGTCCGGGGTCATCTCAGCGGGCGCTGTCTGTCACGTGGTGCCGACTCTCTATAACGGGGTTAATGTTTCCACGTTAACGATGAAACGGCCTCCTTCGGCCACCCGTCCCACTCAGCCCCGTCGCCGGGTTGCGCCACGGAGAGAGAACACCGATGGACCTCAGCAGACGACAGCTCCTCGGCGCGGCCGGCGCCCTTTCCCTCCCGGCCCTCCTCGCGGCCTGCGGCGGGTTCTCCACCTCCGGGTCGAACCCCCAGGCGAGCAGCGACGGCAACGCCCTGACCTTCACGACGTGGGGCACCGACGCGGAGTTGGCGGGCTTCCGCTCCGCCATCGACGGGTTCCAGAAGGCCAACGCCGGCACGACGGTGACCCTGAACGCGGTGCCCTACTCGCAGATGTTCACCAACATCGACGCGCAGCTGCAGGCTGGCAACCCGCCGGACATCTTCCGGGTGCCCTACTACACGTTCGGCAGCTATGCCGGGCGCGGCCAGCTGCTCGACCTCAGCGGCCAGCTGCCGAGCGGCTTCAGCGACCGGTTCACCAGCGCCGCCTGGGCCGCGGTGCAGAACAAGAGCAAGCCGTTCGGGGTGCCGCACCACACCGACACGTCGGTCATCCTCTACAACAAGACCGCACTCGACTCCTACGGCATCACCTCGGTGCCCACCACGCTCGACCAGGCGTGGACGTGGGACCAGTTCGAGCAGGTGCTGCTCCAGCTGCGCAGCAAGCTGCCCGCCGACAAGTTCCCCTACGTCGCCAACTGGCAGGGCAACGGCGTAACCCGTTGGCTCACCTGGCTGTTCGAGAACAACGGCCGGTTCCTGGCCGAGGACGTCAAGGCGCCCGCAATCAGCTCGGACGCCGGTCGCGCTGCGGTCGACTTCACCAAGAGCTTCTTCGCGCGCCAGCTCGTGCCGCCGAACAGCTCCGTGAAGTCGACGACCCTCGCCGCCGACATCTGGTACTCGCAGACCGCGGTGATGTCGTCGGGTGGAGCGTTCCAGATCCCCGACGCGACGAAGAACCTCAAGTTCGAGTGGGGCGCGACGTTCTCGCCCAAGAAGCTGCGCTCGGCCAGCGACTTCGGCGGCAACGCGCTGGTGGCGACCGCCGCGACGAAGAAGCCGCAGCTGGCCGCCGCCTTCCTCGACTACGCCACGCAGACCGAGCAGATGCGCACCTTCTGCGCGACGGCGTCGCTGCTGCCCACCCGCAAGGACCTCGTCTCGGACGGCATCACGTTCGCCGTCCGCCCCGAGCTGTCGCCGGTCTTCATCGGCCAGGCGTCGACGGTGCAGCCGGGTGACTCGGGACAGGTCGCGTCGCCGGTGATGTCGAAGATCATCACGGTGCTCAAGGACCAGCTCGAGCTCGCGTTCGTCGGCAACCAGAGCACCGACGTGACCCTGAAGGGCTTGTCAGACGGCATCGCCGCCGCCACCGCATGAGCGCCGGCACCACCGCCGTCACGACGACACCGGCGGCCGAGACCCGGCCGCCGGTGAAGGCGGGCCGGGCCCGACGCATCCGGGGTGACTCCTTGGCGGGGTATGCGTTCCTCACCCCCAGCCTCATCCTGCTTGTCGTGTTCGTCCTCGGGCCCCTCGTCGGCGCGGTGGTGGTCAGCCTCCAGCAGACCAACGGGTTCGGTGACGGCACGTTCGTCGGCGGAGCCAACTACGCCAAGCTGGTGGGCGACCCCGTGTTCTGGCGTTCGGTCGGCAACACGTTCCTCTTCACGGCGATCGTCACGCCGGCGTCGATGGCCCTCGGCCTCGGCATCGCGGTGCTGCTCAACTCGGTGCTGCCCGGCCGGGCCGTCTTCCGGTCGATCCTCATCCTGCCGATGGCGGTCTCCGGTGTCGCCACGGCGCTCATCGGTGTGCTGATCTTCGACCAGAACAGCGGCGTGCTCGACAAGATGCTGCGGTTCGCCGGGTTGCCATCTGTCCCATGGCAGTCCGGGGGCGCAGCGGCCTTCACGTCCGTCGTGCTCGTCACGTTGTGGTGGCGCGTCGGGTTCAACATGCTCATCTACCTCGCCGGGCTCCAGGGCATCAGCCCCGAGCTCTACGAGGCCGCACGGCTCGACGGCGCCACGGGGTGGCAGCGGTTCCGCTACCTCACCGTGCCGATGGTCGGGCCCTCGTCGTTCTTCCTGCTCATCATGAACGTCATCTACTCGTTCCAGGTGTTCGACATCGTCTTCGTCATGACCGGCGGCGGACCGTCCAACGCGACGTCGGTGCTCGTGACCTACGCCTACGACAACGGGTTCGTCACGCGCGACCAGGGGTACGCCGCGGCGATCGGCATGGTGCTCCTCGTGACGACGCTGACGTTCACCGCGATCCAGTGGCGCACGAGCCGCAACCGGGACCTCGTCTCATGAGCGCCCGTGGCGGTGTCGTGAGCACCGACCGGCGCTGGCGCGCGCTGCGCATCGCCCTCGCCGTCGTCATCTGCGCGGTGCTGATCTTCCCGCTCTACTGGATGGTTGTCGTCTCGTTCTCCAGCCGCATCGAGCTGGTCGCCGGTGACCTCCGCCTCTGGCCCGCCCAGTGGACGACCGAGAACTTTGAGCGCGTCTTCACCGCCTTCCCTATCGCGACCTGGTTCGGCAACTCGGTCGCCATCGCGCTCGTCGTCTCGCTCATCACGGTCTCGACGAGCCTGCTGGCGGGGTATGCGTTCGCCCACCTGCGGTTCCGGGGTGGCAGCGTGCTGTTCCTGATCTCATTGTCGACGTTGATGATCCCGCTGCAGGTCATCATGGTGACGCTATTCAAGCTCGTCACGTCGATGGGCCTGTACGGCAGCTACTGGGCGGTCATCCTGCCGACCGCGGCGTCGGCCTTCGGGGTGTTCCTCGCGCGGCAGTTCATGCTGGCCATCCCGCGAGAACTGTTGGAGGCCGCCAAGATCGACGGGGCCGGGCAGCTGCGGACGTTCCTCCAGATCGTCCTGCCGCTCTGCCGTCCGCTCATCGCGGTGCTGTTCTTCATGAGCCTGCTGCAGACGTGGAACGACTTCGCGTGGCCACTCATCGCGTTGAAGCAGAACCAGCTGTTCACCCTGCCGATCGGTCTGCTCTACCTGCAGGGCCAGTTCGGCTCGGACTACGGCGGCACGATGGCCTTCGCGCTGCTCACCGTGGCGCCGATGGTGGTGCTGTTCTTTGTCTTCCAGCGCTACTTCGTGCAGGGCTTCTCCCGCAGCGGAATCCAGTAGGGATCGTCGGCCACGTCATGTCTTGCTGTTTGCGCAAGACGGGATGCGAGAGGTGCATGGCCCTCCTAACCCTCCCGCCACCGGCGCCCACAACGTGCTGGGCCGGGAGGGCATACCGCCGCTGGAGCTGCTCGCGGCCGGGCGTCAGGAGGCCGAGGCGTACGGCGTCGAGGTCCGCGATGACGCGGTGCTCACGGTGGCCCGGTCCGGTGACGGGTTCGACCTGAGGCTGCACGCAGGCGAGGCGCTGCGCGTCCGGCGGCTGGTCCTCGCCACCGGGCTCGTCGACCAGCTGCCCGACGTACCCGGCGTCCGTGAGCTGTGGGGTCGCAGCGTGCTGCACTGCCCCTACTGCCACGGGTGGGAGGTGCGCGGGCAGCGCATCGGCGTCCTGGCGACCAGCCCGATGAGCGTGCACCGTCGACGCCGTCGTCGTTGCACCGCGGTTCGAGGCCCGGGGCGACCTCTACCGGCAGCTCGGCGGCGAGGTGAACGAGCACCCGATGAGCGGGACGTTCGTGGAGACCGACCCGATGGGCCGTACGGCCGTCGCGGGGGTGTGGGCCGCCGGCAAACGCGCGTGACCTGCAGGCGATGGTGTCGGCGGCGTCGGCTGACGGGGTGCGCGCCGGCGCGGCGGTGAACGCCGACCTCGTGGCCGAGGACGCCGCGGCAGCGGTGCAGGCACGGTATGGGACGGTGGGGGCCACCTGAGACGTGGGCGGAGGCAGCGGTGGCGACGGCGATCCGGATCGAGGTGCTCCCGGCGCGGCTCGGCGACTGCCTTTTCGTGGAGTGCGTCCGAGCCGACGGGACGGTCTGGCGGATGCTGGTCGACGGCGGGCCGCCCGACACCTGGCCCCTGCTCGAGGCGCGGCTGCGGCGCCTGGCACCGGGCAGCCGGCACCTCGACGTCGTCGTCGTCACCCATATCGACAGCGACCACATCGGGGGGATGGTCCCGTTCCTGGCCAGTGAGCTGGCCCGCGACGTCGGCGACGTCTGGTTCAACGGACGTACGCATCTCGGCGAGCGCCGCTTGTCCCGCATTGTCGACCAGGGTGAGAGCGTCGTCGCGGCGCTCACGGGACCGGCGGCCGGAGGCGGCGCGCAGCCGCTGCCGTGGAACCAGGCGTTCGGTGGGCGTGCGGTCGTCACTGACCCGACATCCGGGTTCCTGGAGGTGGCCGTCGCCCAGGGACCCCGGGTCACGGTCCTGTCGCCGACCGAGAGCCGGCTCACGGCCCTGAAGACCTCCTGGACGACATTCCTCCACCGGGCGCTGCGTGCACGCGACCGCGATCTGAAGGGGCCGCCCGACCTCCTCCGGCCGCTCGACGACCTGGCGGCCATCGCGGCCCGGTCGACGTCCAGGGACGGGTCGATCCCCAACGGCAGCAGCATCGCCCTGCTCGTCGAGCACCGTGGCGCCAGTGTCGTCCTCGGGGCCGACGCGTTCGGGCCGGTGCTCACGGCCGGGCTCAAGGCCGTGGCCGCCGCGCGCGGTCGCCCGGCGCTTCCCGTGGATGCCGTCAAGCTGCCGCACCACGGGAGCAAGAGCAACGTCCTCCCCGCCCTCGTGGCCGCGGCGCCCGCGCAGCACTACCTCGTCTCGAGCAACGGCGACGTCTTCAACCACCCCGACGACGCCGCCCTCGCGCGCGTGGTGGTCGGCGCGCCGCCGGGCGCGACGCTGGGGTTCAACTACCGCAACGCCCGCACCGAGCGCTGGGCCGACGCGGGCCTGACCCAGCGGCACGGGTACACCGCGGCATACCCGTCGCCTCGCGCGGCCGAGGCGGGCTATGTGCTCGAGCTGCCGGTGCGGGAGCCATGATCGACTGCACCGGTCCCGTCCTGGCGTGGGCCGGAAACTGGCGCTCGGGGCGCGATGAGTCCTGCGCCTCTCGCTGGTCTACTTCCTGACCGAGACATGGGACGACAACAACTGACCGGGAGCACGGCATGGGCCGCATCACCATCGAGCTGTTCGCCACCGTCGACCTCGTCGGGCAGGCGCCCGGCGGCCCCGAGGAGGACCCGGACGGGTTCCCCTTCGGCGGCTGGCAGGCACCGCTGCTGGACGAGGCGTCCGGTGGCCAGGTGTCCGACGCGTACGAGGGGACGGACGCGCTCCTGCTGGGGCGGCGGACCTACGACATCTTCGCGGGGTACTGGCCGCACCAGGAGGGTGGTGAGGACGACGGGTTCGCCACGCTGTTCAACCGGATTCCGAAGTATGTGGCGTCGCGGGGCCGACCCGACCTCACGTGGGCCGGGTCGTCCCAGCTCGGCCCGGACATGCCCGCCGCGGTGCGCGAGATCCGCGACCGACACGAGCAGGTGACCGTCGTCGGGAGTCTCGACCTCGTGCAGACCCTGTTGCGCGAGAAGCTCTTCGACCGGCTCGACCTCTGGGTGCATCCGATCGTGCTCGGCGTCGGCAAGAAGGTCTTCGACGGCGGCGCGGTGCCCACGAACCTGGCCCTGCTCGAACCCCCGGTCGCCGGCGAGAAGGGCACCGTGTTCCTGCGCTACGGCCTCGTCGACGGCACGCCCGCGACCGGGGACATGGGTGCACCTGATCGCGGTGTCGGAAAGGGCGACTGACGCTTCGGACGCTTACCGAGCCGGGCTACGCCGTCACCCAGGACTGCGCCGAGGTGCCGTTGCAGGTGTAGATCTGGACGCGGGTGCCGTTGCCCGTGCCGCCCTGGACGGCGTCGAGGCACAGTCCGTTGGTCGTGCGGATCGTGCCGTCGCCCTGCTTGGACCACTGCTGGGCGGCCGTGCCGTTGCACTGCCAGAGCTGCACGTTGGTGCCCGAGACCAGTGCCCCGCCCGTCACGTCGAGACACGTGTTGACGTATGCCCGCAGCGCACCGGACGCGGCCAGCCACTGCTGGGCGGGGGTGCCGTTGCAGTCGTAGAGCTGGATGAGCGCGCCGAGGTTGGTCGCCCCACCGGACACGTCGAGGCACCGGGAGGCGTTGGTGTTCTTGACGCTGGTCCCGCCGTTGCCGATCCCCGGCCCCACCCACTGCTGCGCGAGGGTGCCGTTGCAGGTGTAGATGCGGGCGCGGGTGCCGTTGGTCGTCCCGCCGAGCGCAGCTTCGAGGCAGAGGCCGTTGGTCGTGCGGATCGTGCCGTTCTGGTCGACCGTCCACTGCTGCGCGGCAGTGCCGTTGCAGGGGTACAGCTGGACCGCAGTGCCCGAGACCAGCGCCCCGCTGATGACGTCGAGACACGAGCTGGCGTAGACGCGTAGGGCACCCGAGCCGGCGATCCACTGCTGGGCGGCGGTGCCGTTGCAGCTGTAGAGCTGGATGGGGGTGCCCGCGGTGCCGGACCCGGCGGTCACGTCGAGACAACGCGAAGCCCGGACGTTCTCGATCGCGGTCCCGCCGTTGGCCTGAGGGGGTGGGGGAGCCGTCGGAGCTGTCGGGCCTGAGAGGTCCTTGAAGTGGATGTACTGAAACTGTGACGTCCCGACGGCGCGCTCGTGGTATGCCCCGTCGTTGTTGACGTTGTACTCCTCGATCGTGACGGTGGTGCCGGACACCGCCTCGACCCAGGCCACGTGGCCGCCGGGATCCCACGCCACCGAGCCGACGGCGGGCGTCGAGTTGACCACGTAGCCACGGGCTTTGGCGTCGGTGCCCCAGCCCGTCGCGTTGTCGTGGAACGGCATCTCGAACCCGTTGCGAGAATGCAGACGCCAGGCGACGAACGACGTGCACTCGCGGTTGTACTCGCCCCAGTCGTCGACCAGGCTGTCCTTGGCGGCGTCCCGCCACTGGCTGGGGTAGTCATCGACGCCCGCCCAGGCCTGCCCGAGTCCCACGGTCATGGACGCCAGGACGAGGGCGACGATGAGAACGGCACGGCACAGCGGTAATTGCCGAACTTTGGACACGTCTCTCCTCGGCCTCGCGCGGGTTCGTCGGTCATGTATAGGCAGTCGGTTGGGCCCTGTCAATGAGCCTGGACGATCGGAGATGGCGACCGAGGGGCTGCTCACGAGGGTCTGACGGGCGAAAGCCGCTGGTGAGGTGCAGGGATTTGGCCTCGACAAATGGCTCAGATTTCATGGTGGCCAGGGCCACGCACGGGGCAGGGTCGGGGACCCGACTTCTCCGGGCAGATCAAAGGGTGACGAGCGCAAACAGCGCGGGGGTCCTCATCTGCGGAGGGGTGCCTGGCATCTGTGTTGACGGCGTAGCCGTTTGACCTGTTGGCGCTGCGCGGGGATCTCGGCGCGTTGTGGAGATACTTCGCAGGTCGATGTCGAAGAGCCTGGCCGCCGTTCGACGTACGTGCACGAAGCTGCTCCCCGTCAACCAGTAGGAGTGATCAAGATGCCACGTTTTATGGGGTTCGTGAGGATGGAGGAGGGTGTCGGCACGCCGCCGCAGGCGCTGTTCGACGCGATGGACGCCCACATCGGGGAACGGGCCGCCAAGGGCGTGTTCCTCGACGGCGGCGGTCTCTACGGCACTGAGGACGCCGTGAACTTCGTGGTCCGCCAGGGCGAGGTCAGCCGGGTCGACGGACCGTACGCCGAGGCCAAGGAGGTCGTCGGCGGCTGGGCCATCATGCAGTACGACAGCCTCGAGGAGGCCGTGGCCGATCAGCAGGAGTTCGCCGAGCTACACGCGAAGTACTGGCCGGAGGTCACCGTGATCTCGACCCTGCGCCAGATCTCCACCGGGCCGGAGGCTCCGGGCGACTGAACGGGAGTCACTACGCTGCATTGTGCCGGCAGAGACCACTGCAGATGATCTAAGCGAGCCCATCGTCGCCGCGTGGCGGGCCGAGTCGGCCCGCCTCGTCGGTGCTCTCACCCGGATGACCCGTGATGTGGATCTCGCCGAGGACCTAGCGCAGGACGCACTGGTGGCCGCGCTTGAGCAGTGGCCCGCAACCGGTGTCCCGGAAAAGCCGATCGCGTGGCTGATGACCATCGCGAAGCGGCGCGGCATCGACCACTTCCGCCGCGCCGACAGCCTTCGCCGCAAGATCGCGGAGCTCGAACACGCCCGCGGGGGAGAGGAAGAACAGATGCCCGACCTCGAGGGCCAGGTCGACTACATCGAGGACGACGTCCTGCGACTCATCTTCTTGTCCTGCCACCCCTGCCTAACCGCCGAGTCCCGCGCCGCGCTGACGCTGCGTCTGGTCGGCGGACTCACCACTGCCGAGATCGCCCGCGGCTTCATGGCCACCGAATCCACCATGGGCCAACGCATCGCGCGAGCCAAGAAGACGCTGTCCGCAGCTCACGCCGAGTTCGAGCTGCCCACGGGGCCTGAGCGGATCAGGCGACTCGACGACGTCATGGCCGTCATCTACCTGATCTTCAACGAGGGATACACAGCTACCGCCGGGGCGGACTGGATGCGCCCCGACCTGGCCATCGAGGCGATGCGGCTCGCGCGGATGCTGGTCGCGGTCGTTCCCGACGAGCTCGAGGTGCTCGGACTGCAGGCGCTGCTTGAGATTCAGGGATCGCGGATGGCCGCCCGGCTAGACGAGCACGGCGCGCCGGTCCTGCTGGAGGCGCAGGACCGGACGCGGTGGGACCAGTTGTTGATTCGGCGCGGGCTGGCCGCCCTGCAGCGAGCCGAGCTGCTCGCCGCGCGCGGGAAGCCGGTCGGGAAGTACTTCTTGCAGGCCTTGATCGCCGCTGAGCACGCTCGCGCAGAGCGTGCCGAGGACACGAGCTGGCACCGGATCGCGGCTCTGTACGACGTCCTAGCCGAGGCCGCGCCCGGACCGGTCGTCGAGGTGAACCGGGCGGTCGCGCACGGGCGGGCGTTCGGGCCGGACGCGGGGCTTGCGGTACTGGAGAAGCTGGGCGCACGTGCGCTCGGCAACTCGCCGCTGGTGCCGAGTGTGCGCGGAGACCTGCTCGAACAAGCCGGGCTGCACGCGCAGGCGAGCAGGGCGTTCACCGAGGCGGCCACGCGCACCAGAAACGAGAGCGAGCGTGCACTCCTGCGCCGCCGGGCAGAAATCAACCTGACACGCACGCCGAAGTTACCGTGAAGCCCGAAGCGTCGTAGGAGCCTCGGACAGCCGGCGATTAGGGCTGGACTCCTACGCGCCCGCAGGCGGCGGAAAGACGCCACGTACCCGTCGTAGTCGTCTGGGTCGGCGGCCCAACGCCGGGGTGACGGGGCGCGCTCTGAGCGCGATAAGGCCGTGCCAGCCGGACTCAGGTAGGGCGTTGGGGGAGCGGTTGGCCGCGAGCTCGGATGTGACCACTTGTCGCAAGGGCCTTGCGCGGACTTACTCTGACGAGGTGGGGCACACGGTCGCGAGCAGACCCGTCGCTGACGGGGATACGTGGGTGCGGTCCGCGCTTGCTCAGCTCGGCCACGTGGCGGGGGTCCGTCGGGCGGGACTGGCGCTGGCCGAGGGCGGAGGGCGACGACTGCTCTTCTGCGCGAGCGACCGCGACAACGATCGCCGGGTGGATTGGTGCGAAATCGACGCCTACGACCACGTCCCGCTGAACCACTCTGGCGCACCGGCGAGGTGGTCGTGGGCTCGCTCAGGGACCTCGCCGGCCGTTATCCAGCGTTCATCGACCGCCAGCCCGCGAAGGTCCGCGCGCTGGCGGCACTCCCGATCTACGGAGCCGGCCAGATCCAGGGCGGCTACGTGCTGTTCTACGACACACCCCAGCGCTTCGACCGCCCACTCATGACAGCGCTCGAGGATCTGGGCGCGAGGCTGGGCGCTGACCTGCGGCGGGTCCAGCGCACCACCGTCCACACCAGCAGATCCCTCGAGGATGAACCGGTGCCGCACGGCGCCGTCGCGGCCACGTACTCCCTCGCCTGGGACCATCGTGAGGTCGCCGCCGCACGCCACTTCGTGCTGGGCACCCTCGCGGCATGGGGCATCGAGGGGGACACCGTCGACAAGGCGACCCTGTGCCTGAGCGAGCTGGTCACCAACGCGATGATCCATACCCATGCCGGGTGCGAGCTGCGCGTGGTGCTTGACCGCGGCGTCCTGACGACGACCGTCCGCGACGGCGGCTCGAGCGTCGTCGTCGACCTCAGCAGCCTCATCGTTGATCCGCTCGCTGTGCACGGCCGCGGGCTTCAGCTCGTCGACGCCGTCTCGACGAGGTGGGGCTCGGAACTGGACGCCGGCGGGATGACCGTGTGGTTCGTGCTTGAGCCGGCGTGATCAACGGTGAGACGGCCGCTCGCCGCGGCGACGACCCCGTCAGACACTGACAACGTCTCTGCTCCGCGTCGATGGCCCGACGCCTCGTCACCCGCGCCACCGCGCTGTCCGACCACCGGGAGCACGCGTGATCTGCTGTTGGAGTCCACCCGCTGACTCGAAGATCCTCGCAAGGCAGGCACGCCGTCTGGCGGTTGAGTGACGCACTTCTCGCGCTCTCGCCGGATGTCACCGGAACGGGCGGATCGCCCCAGATAAGTGCTGTTCGTAGTGTGTCCACATGCGCAGGATGTGGACAACGTGTTGGTCGGGGAGAACTTCGTAGACGAGCCGGTGCTGAATGTTGATTCGTCGGGAGTAGCACCCGGCGAGGTCACCGACCAGTTTCGCAAAACGCGGCGGCGTAGCTAATGGGTCTTCACTGATGATGTCCAGCAGGTGCTGGGCCTTGGGCTTCAACCCAGAGGACGCCAGGTTTTTTGCGTCCTTCTGGGCCTGTCGCGAGTAGATCAGCGTCCAGGTGGTCACCAGTCAAGCTGGGCGGACCCGGCCTCACTACCGTCGGCGCGCGCCTGGCGGATGGACTCGGTCAGCCCTGGGACGGAGGCCAGGAACAGCGTCTCCTGGATCGCCTGCCAGTCTTCCTCGCCGACCAGCACCGCGTTCCCCCGCTGCCCCGTGATGGTCAACGGCTCGGACTCCTCGTTGACCTGGTCGATGAGACGGTACAGGTTGGACCGCGCCGTCGTCGCACTTACTGCAGTCAGTATGACCACCTCCTCCACCAGCGTACGGCATAACGTACGCGACGACCTGTGCATCCGCCGGGTCATCACCGCGCGGTCGGCTGACGGTCGACGGTCGACGGTCGTGCATCCCCAGCACGTCGGAACGGGGTGTTGGTGCGGGGGTAGCGGTGCGCGCTCGAGGCGCACTGCGGGATGATCAGGCCGAAGCCCTCTCGATGGACTGCTGATCGCTGTTCATCACCAGGGCCTTGAGACCTTCAGGCCCGGACCGCCGCACCGCGCCGCGCCAGGTCAGACGGCACCCACGCTTGGTGAGGACCCACATTGACACGGTCATCCCTAGGCGTCGAAAATGTGGAGTCCAGGCAAATCAGGCTTGTGGCGCGTGCTGCGCGCTTCCCCAATATCGCGAGGAGTCCCAGATGAACCTGTGGCGCACCAAGACGATCGAACAGTCGGTCCGTGACACCGAAGAGCCCACCCATCAGCTGCGCAAACGGTTGGGGGCCCTTGACCTGACGGTGTTCGGCGTCGGGGTCGTCATTGGTACCGGGATCTTCGTGCTCACCGGCAAGGCGGCGGGCGTCCAGGCAGGCCCTGCGGTCTCTTTGTCATTCGTGTTCGCTGGCATTGCCTGCGCGCTTGCGGCCCTGTGTTATGCCGAGTTCGCCAGCACGGTCCCGGTCGCCGGGTCGGCCTACACCTTCTCGTACGCCAGTCTTGGTGAGGTAGTGGCTTGGATCATTGGTTGGGACCTTATCCTTGAGCTCGCTTTGGGCGCGAGCACAGTCGCCGTCGGTTGGTCAACGTACTTCGCCGACGTGATGAAGCAGGCGGGCATCACCATCCCGGCGTTCGCCTACGGTGAGGGGCACAATCTGGTCGCCGCCGCGATCGTGCTGATCTTGACAGGCGTCATCTGCTTCGGCATCAAGGTTTCATCGAGAGTCAACCTGGTCATGGTGACCATCAAGATCGCGGTCGTCTTGTTCGTCATTATCGCTGGCCTGTTCTACATCAAGACGGCCAACTACGACCCGTTCATCCCATCGAGCGGGTCCAAGCCCGCCGCGGGGGCCGAGAGCGTCCCCTCCCTCCTGCAGGACCTCGGGTTCGCGCCGGGCTCGTTCGGCGTCAGCGGCATATTCACGGGCGCAGCGCTCGTGTTCTTCGCGTTTATCGGTTTCGACATCGTCGCCACCGCGGCGGAAGAGACCAAGAATCCGCAGCGGGACATGCCGATCGGAATCCTGGGTTCGCTGGCGATCTGCACAACCCTGTACGTCGCCGTCTCGCTGGTCGTCACGGGCATGGTCAAATACACGGACATCAAGATCGATGCGCCTCTGGCCGAGGCGTTCCGCTCGGTCGGCAAGCCAGGCTTCGCCACCATGATATCGGTGGGTGCGCTGGTCGGTCTCACCACCGTGATGATGATTCTGATGTTGGGCCAGAGCCGGGTCTTCTTCGCGATGAGCCGAGACCGGCTGCTGCCCGCCACCTTCTCGAAGGTCAGCGAACGCACCGGCACGCCCGTGCGCACCACCATCACCACCGGGGCCGTCGTTGCGGTGATCTCCACGTTTGTGCCACTGTCCGAGCTCGCCGAACTGGTCAACATCGGCACCCTGTTCGCGTTCATCCTGGTGGCCATCGGCGTCCTGGTCCTGCGGCGCACCCGCCCGGACCTCAAGCGGGCGTTCCGCTGCCCGGGCGTTCCCGTCGTCCCGCTCTTGGCGATGCTGACCTCGTTCTACCTGATGTTGAACCTGCCGGCCGCGACCTGGATCCGGTTCGCCGTCTGGATGGTCATCGGGCTGGCCATCTACTTCTTGTACGGCGCGCGGCACAGCCGGCTGACCACCGATCCCAATTACTCGCGTGAAGCAGACCAGGTCGCACGCGAGGCTCGCAAAACTCCCTAGAGGCGAGGGCGCCGTGGTGCACGGTGATGGTCTGGGCGATCTGGAGGAACCGGATGAGCTCGAGCCGGTCCAGGCCTTGGGTGCGGGACTCGTCTCGGTGGATCTTGGGCAGCCGGGCGTAGACGACGGGGTCGGCGGCGATGAGGCCGTCGATGTGGGTGAACCCGAAGTACCCCCGCTCGGCGTGCATCATCGTCGCGACCGAGGAGTCCGTCAGGCCGTGGTCGCCGAGCGCGCGGATGTACAGCTCGACGTGGGCACGCTGGATCCCGACCAACGGGTCGAGCGCGTTGCGCTCGCACCAGGTGAACCACTCCCGCGACTGGCATGCGTAGAGAACGTGGGTGCGGCCCGAATAGCCGGCCAGGTAGGACACCGCCGCCAGTGCGCGGTCGACATCGTCGCTGGCTGAAACGGCAGGATGGTCGTCGGATAAGGCATGGGAGTCACCTCGCGCGGAGACCAGGCAGACGGCCAAGACCGGCCTGTCGCAGCCCGCGGCCAGGCACAAGGGACGCTTCACGCTAGCCCGCTGTCCACACCCAGGCTGGGTCCGCAGGCGGCGGTGTGTCTGCGTTGATCACAACAAGGTGGGAGACCGATCGAGCCGTGTTGCGGCCGCACCCGCTATATGACCCTGTTACCCACAACCAGCTGCACGCAAGGGGCATGTGAGCAGCGGGAACGCCGGTCGGAGGCACTTCCCCAGGCGCCCGGTGGTATGTGGTCGCAACTGGGCCGGAAGCTTGGCCGCCGTCCAGCGTGGGCGTCGCCAGCCTCACGTCAAACGGACAGTGTCAGTTTCCCGACGGAGGCGCGATCGTAGGATCCTGCCTGTGATCACTGGGGACCTCAAGAGCAAGATCGATCGCGTCTGGGACGCCTTCTGGTCCGGCGGGATCAGCAACCCCCTCGAGGTGATCGAACAGATCACCTACCTCCTGTTCCTCCGCCGCCTCGACGACCTGCAGGTGCTCGCGGAGAAGAAGGCGCGTATCAGTGGTGGCCCGATCCAGGACCCGCTGTTCCTGCCCGGTCAGGCGCACTTGCGGTGGAGCTACTTCAAGAACCTCGACGCCGACGTCATGTACAAGACCGTCGCCACCCAGGTCTTCCCGTTCCTGCAGCAGTACGGCGCGCAGGTCGGTGGCGACGACTCCACCTACTCCGCGCACATGAAGGACGCTCGGTTCACCATCCCGACAGCTGCCCTGCTGTCGAAGGTCGTCGACATGCTCGGCGACATCCCGATGGAGAACCGTGACACCAACGGCGACCTCTACGAGTACATGCTCAGCAAGATCGCCTCGGCGGGCCAAAACGGCCAGTTCCGCACGCCGCGACACATCATCAGGCTGATGGTCGAGATGACCGCCCCGCAGCCCGGCGACGAGATCTGCGACCCGGCCTGCGGCACCACCGGCTTCCTCGTCGCCGCCAGCGAGTATGTCCGCGAGCGGCACCCCACCGTCCTGACCGACGCGGCACAGCGGCGGCACTTCCACCGTTCGATGTTCCACGGCTACGACTTCGACAACGTCATGCTGCGGATCGGGTCGATGAACATGTTGCTGCATGGCATCGAGGCCCCCGACATCCGGTACCGCGACTCGCTCTCCGAGGGCGCTACAGCGGATGCGGAGAAGTACACCCTCATCCTGGCCAACCCGCCCTTCGCCGGGTCGCTCGACTACGAGGCCACCAGCAAGGACCTGCAACGGGTCGTCAAGACCAAGAAGACCGAGCTGCTCTTCCTGGCGCTCTTCATCAAGCTGCTCAAGGCCGGTGGACGGGCCGCGGTCATCGTCCCCGACGGGGTCCTCTTCGGCTCGTCGAATGCGCACAAGGAGCTGCGCAGGCTCCTGGTCGAGGAGCAGAAGCTCGACGCGGTGGTGAAGCTGCCATCGGGGGTCTTCCGTCCGTATGCCGGTGTCTCGACGGCGATCCTCTTCTTCACCAAGACCAACTCCGGTGGCACCGAGAACGTTTGGTTCTACGACGTTCGCGCCGACGGATTCTCGTTGGACGACAAGCGCAACCCGGTCGAGGCCAACGATCTCCCGGATGTGCTCACTCGGTGGCAGAACCTCGACGACGAGCAGGTCCGTGCCCGCGCCGATCGGTCGTTCTTCGTGCCTAAGGCCGACATCGTCGCGCAGGGCTACGACCTCTCCCTTAACCGTTACAAAAAGGCCGAGTGCGACGATGTTGAGCACCGCGCTCCGTTGGAGATCATCGCCGACATCGAGCAGTTGGAGGACGAGATCACCAGGGGCGTCGCCGATCTGAAAGCGATGCTCTTGTGATAGAAATCGGTGACATTCTCGAACTCGCGTACGGCAAGGCACTGAAGGAGTCAGATCGCTCGGGTGGTGGTATCCCAGTTGTCGGCTCTGGTGGGATCGTAGGAACGCACGACACGGGCATCACACAAGGCCCAACGATCGTCGTAGGCCGAAAGGGGAGTATCGGCAGCCTCACCTGGATCGACGGAGCCGCATGGCCCATTGATACCACCTATTTCATTAAGAAGAGGCGTGAGCACCTCGACCTTCGATGGGCGTATTGGATGCTCTCGTCGCTCGGCATGTTGAAAATGAACAAGTCGGCGGCAGTGCCAGGGCTGAACCGCGACGACGTGTACCGGCTGAGGGTCCGTCTGCCAACGCTTGACGAACAGCGGCGCATCGCTGTGATCCTCGACCAGGCCGACGCTTTCCGCGCCAAGCGTCGTCAGGTCCTTGCCCACCTCGACTCCCTGACTCAGTCGATCTTCCACGACATGTTCGGCGAGATCCTTGAGACGGGCCCCCTATCTGACCGGGTTGACAACTTTCGCTACGGGACTTCCAACAAATCCGGTGAAGGTGGCTGGCCAACCCTGAGGATTCCTAACGTCATTGGAGGGGCCATCGATACCTCTGAGATCAAGACTGTGATCGTCTCGCCTGCTGAATTGGATCGACTGAGACTGCGCTATGGGGACCTTCTGTTCGTAAGAACCAACGGGAACCCGGACAACGTCGGCCGCTGCGCTGTGTTCACGGAGAGCGGCATCGCCAAGGCTGCCGATAACGCGGTGCCTTGGATCTACGCCTCGTACCTCATCCGTGCTCGGCTCCGGCCGACTTGGATCCGCACTTCCTGGCGACTACCTTGGCACCCGGCGTGGGCGGCAGCATTTGCGCGATCAATCAAAGACGTCTGCTGGGCAGTACAACATTAATATTGAAGGCATCGGCAGCGTGCCTGTTCCCTACGTCGAATTTGATGATCAACGCGAGTTCGCAAACCGTATAGCTAACATTGATGCGGAGCGCGATGTGGTGCTACGTGCCTTGGCAGCAGACGACGAACTCTTCTCATCTCTGCAGTCGCGCGCCTTCCGAGGGACATTGTGATGAACGCTGTGCCGACGTGGGACCAGTAGATGGCTCCCGCTCTGCGCGTTCTCTCCGACGGGGAGGTTCATCGGACCCGGCAGATCGTGGAAGCAGCCGCCGATCTCTCGGCGTTACTGCCGAGCAGCGTCAGATCCTCATCCCGTCCGGTCAGGAGCAGTGGGTCAACCGTGGGAACTGGGCGCTGTCGTATCTCTCACGGGCCGGGGCGGCCGAGCGGCCGAGCCGCGGGCGCTACCTGATCACCGACATAGGACGGGCGCTGCTCGTTGAGCATCCTGACGGGATCACCGAGAGGCATCTGCGGATCCTGTCCGGCAACGTCAACGCCCCGCATACCTTCAAAGCCTTCCCCGCACCGACCAGCCAGCCCGGCCCGGTCGTGCACGTAGCGGAGGAGTCCGGCCTCGACCCCGAGGAGCAGATCGCCTCGGGGGTGGCCCGCATCAACGCGGACATCGCCGACCAGCTGCTGACGCGGATCCTCGATCAGGAGCCGGTGTTCTTCGAGCAGGCCGTCCTCGACCTCCTCATCGCCATGGGCTACGGCGGGGCCGAGGGCTCGGCCACCCGCACCCAGCTGTCCTACGACGGTGGCATCGACGGCATCGTCGACCAGGACGCCCTCGGGCTGAGCCGTATCTATGTCCAGGCCAAGCGCTACGCCGCCGACAACATCGTGGGCCGCCCGGCGATCCAGGCGTTCGTCGGAGCACTGGCCGGCAACCAGGCCGGTCAGGGCGTCTTCATCACGACCAGCAGGTTCAGCACCGATGCACAGGTCTACGCCGATCAGGTCCCGACCCGAATCGTGCTGATCGACGGTGACCGGATGACCAGGCTGATGATCCGCTACGGCGTCGGCGTCCAGGTGAAGCGCACGGTCCAGATCGTCGAGGTCGACGAAGACTTCTTCGAATGAGCCAATCCGGGCACGTTTGTTCCGACTCATATCGCTGGCGATAACCCCCGGGTTACGCTGTCGACGTGGAGGTGGACATTCGCGCGGAGCGCATTGCGGCTGGTCTGAGCCAGTCGCAGCTGTCGCGTGCCGCCGGAGTGTCGCAACCCAACTTGTCCGCATACGAGAACGGTCGTCGGATGCCCTCGCCCGAGGTGCTGGACCGTATCCGACGGGCGCTCAGGGTCCCGCTCTCTGAGCGGGTGGCCCAGCACCGGGACGAGATCAACGTGCTGGTCGCGGCCCACCACGCAACCGCACCGCGAGTCTTCGGCTCGACCGCCCGGGCTGAGGACCAGGCCCGCTCCGACGTGGACCTCCTCGTGGAGTTCACCGATGAGGCGACGTTGCTGGACGAGGTCGGGCTGCGGCTGGCGTTGACCGACCTGCTGCATGTCGAGGTGGATGTGGTCGCGATCGACGCCCTGCGCGGGTCGATCCGCGAGCGGGTGCTGCGCGAGGCGGTGGCGGTGTGACCGATCCGGGGGCCAAGGTCCGCGACGCCGCCGAGCGGGCGATCGCAATGTGATGTCTTGGCGGACCTGACTCGGATGGGCGTCGATGCCTTCGTCGACGACGTGCGCACCCAGTGGGCCGTGGAGATGGGCTTGATCCGGATCGGCGAGACGATCAACCGGATCCCCGACAGCACCCTCGAGCGGTTTCCCGGCCAGCCCTGGCGACAGATAGTGGGGATGCGCAACTTCGCGGCCCACCAGTACGACGACCTCGACCCCCTTCGGGTGTGGCGGACCGTGACCCAGGATGTGCCGGCCTTGCGGGCCTACCTCATCGACGTCGTCCTACCGGGGATGCCTGCATGAGCAACTTCGCCTTCATCCGGACCAGCCTCCCCGTGGTCCACGCCGACTGCGTGCGGGCGGAGTCGTACCTGTCCAGCGACCCAGCCGCGGCGTGCTTCTACAGCCGGCGCGCGATCGAGCAGCTCGTCGCGCATCTCTACGACGTGATCGCGCTGCCTGAGCCGTACCAGAACGACCTCTCGGCCCGGATCAACGGCGCCGCCTTCAAGTCCACGGTCGGCGCCGCCATCACCGCGAAGCTCAACTTGATTCGCAAGGTCGGCAACGCCGCCGCCCACGAGGGCAAGCCGATCCAGCACACCGCCCTGCAGGTCCTGCGCGAGCTCTTCCACGTCGTCGTCTTCACCGCCTACCGCTACTCGACGGACCCCCACGCCGTGCCGACGGGCGCTCAGTTCGATCCCGCCCTCGCGGCGACGTTGGCCCCGCTGTCCCGCCAGGAGCTGGTGAGGCTCGCCGCAACGTTCAAGGCCCAGGACGAGGCTCATTCCCGCGCGCTCGCCGAGCGCGACGACCTGGCCGCGGCCAGGGACGCCGAGATCGCGACGCTGAAGGCTCAGATCGCGGCGGCTCGAACGGCCACCACCAGGCCGGACGACCACGACTACTCCGAGGCCGAGACCCGTCGTCTCATCATCGACGTCCTCCTCGCCGAGGCCGGATGGCCCTTGGGCCAGTCCCGTGACCGGGAGTACCCGGTCACGGGGATGCCTCCAGGCGGGGGCAGGGGGTTCGTCGACTACGTGCTGTGGGGCGCGGACGGGCTACCGCTGGCTGTGGTCGAGGCCAAACGCACGACCACAAGTCCGCAGGTCGGCCAGCAGCAGGCGAAGCTGTACGCCGACTGCCTGGCTACCGAGTTCGGCCGCCGGCCGGTGGTTTTCTACAGCAACGGCTACCAACACTGGGTCTGGGACGACGCGGCCTTCGCCGGGTCCGGCTACGCGCCGCGCGAGGTCCAGGGCTTCTACGCGCGTGACGAGCTCGAGCTGATGATTCAGCGGCGCCATACCCGGCTGCCGTTGACCGGAGCGGCTGTCAACACCACCATTGTCGAGCGGTACTACCAGAGCCGGGCGGTCAAGGCGATCGGCGCGCAGTTCGACCAGCGTGGACGTGACGGGCTGTTGGTCATGGCGACCGGGTCGGGCAAGACCCGGACCGTGATCGCGCTGGTCGACCAGCTGATGAAGGCCAACTGGGTCAAGCGGGTCCTCTTCCTCGCCGACCGGACCGCGCTGGTCAACCAAGCCGTCAACGCGTTCAAGACCCACCTCCCCAGCGTCACGACTGTCAACCTGGTCACCGAGAAGGCTGCTGACGGACGGGTCTACGTCTCGACGTACCCCACGATCTTGAACCTCATCAACGATGTCGACGAGGAGGGTCGTCGCTTCGGGGCCGGCTACTTCGACCTCGTCGTCATCGACGAGGCCCACCGGTCGGTGTACCAGAAGTACGGGGCGATCTTCGACTGGTTCGACTCCCTCCTCGTGGGCCTGACGGCGACCCCTAAGGACGAGGTCGACCACAACACCTACCGGCTCTTCCACCTCGAAGACGGCGTCCCCACCGACGCCTACGGCCTGGACGAAGCCGTCGGCGACGGATTCCTCGTGCCTCCCTTCGGCGTCTCGGTCGGCACCACGTTCCTGCGCCAGGGCATCACGTACGACGACCTGAGCGACCAGGAGAAAGACGAGTGGGACGCGCTGGACTGGGGCGAGGACGGCCCTCCCGCACACATCGACTCCGAGGAGCTCAACCGATTCCTCTTCAACGAGGACACCGTCGACAAGGTGCTGGCCACCCTCATGACGGAGGGCTACAAGGTTGCCGGCGGTGACCGACTGGGCAAGACCATCATCTTCGCCAAGAACCAAGACCACGCCGAGTTCATCGAAAAGCGCTTCAACGTCGCCTATCCCGAGTACGGCGGCGAGTTCGCCCAGGTGATCACCCACCGCGCGAGGTATGCGCAGAACCTGATCGACAACTTCTCCCAGACCGACAAGGCGCCCCACATCGCGATCAGCGTCGACATGCTCGACACGGGCATCGACGTCCCCGAGATCGTCAATCTCGTCTTCTTCAAGATGGTCCGCTCGAAGACGAAGTTCTGGCAGATGATCGGCCGCGGGACCAGGCTGCGCCCTGACCTGTTCGCGCCAGGCCAGGACAAGAAGGACTTCTTCGTCTTCGACTTCTGCGGCAACCTCGAATACTTCAGCCAAGCCCTGCCCGGGTCCGAGGGGTCGGTCCAGAAGTCGCTCACTCAACGCCTCTTCGAGGCTCGCCTAGGCCTGGTAGGCACCTTGCAGCACGCCGGAGCCGAGCAGGATCTGCGCAGCTCGGTTGCCGATTGGCTGCACGAGATCGTCGCCGGGATGAACCTCGACAACGTCCTCGTGCGCGCCCATCGCCGGCAGGTGGAGACCTGGTCAGACCGATCTCGTTGGGATGCGGTGTCGACGGAGGATGGCGCCGAGATCCTGCAGCATCTGGCTGGTCTGCCGTCGACCGTGCGCGACCCGGACGAGGACGCCAAACGCTTCGACCTGCTCGTCCTACGCCGTCAGTTGGCCCAGCTGGACGGCGATGCCGTCGCGGCCGAACGGATCCGGGAGACCGCTCAGGCGATCGCCGCCGCGCTCCTCCCGAAGCAGAACATCCCGGCAGTCGCCGAGCAGCTCCGCCTCCTCGAGGACGTGGCCGGCGACGAGTGGTGGGTGGATGTCACCCTGCCGATGATGGAAGTGATGCGACTACGGATTCGCGGCCTGGTCCGCTTCGTCGACAAGACAGAGCAAAACAGCGTCTATACCGACTTCGTCGACACCCTCGACGAGATGGAGCTGGTGGCCCTGCTGCCGGTCACGTCCGGGATCAACTGGGAGCGGTTCCGGGCGAAAGCACAGGTCTACCTCAGGGCGCACGAAGACCACGTTGCGCTGCAGCGGCTGCGGCGCAACAACAGGGCCTCGGCAAAGTCGCGTTTCACCAGGTCAGCAGTAGGTTGATGGGTCGTTCTGGGTCTCTTGCGTGATGTCGCACAGCGGTGGCGATGTTGCTCCAGCCGGTGAGTCGCAGCAGGCTGACGG